>Ga0209718_1000921_pt1 | contig 36630 bp, 38 predicted proteins | sample AD_JPNAS1_MetaG_FD_184420 | JGI IMG/M metagenome (GOLD analysis project Ga0209718, IMG submission 184420) | Active sludge microbial communities of municipal wastewater-treating anaerobic digesters from Japan - AD_JPNAS1_MetaG (SPAdes) (version 2) | ecosystem: Engineered > Bioreactor > Anaerobic...
ATTAATTTTAAGTAGATTAGTTAGTAAACCATCTACAATTAGACCATTTCGAGCTAATTCACCGTTGTTATCATAAGATAAATTAATCTTTTGAGTTACATAATTTAAAATTATATTTACTGGACAAATGTCAAAAGCTGAAATTATTTCTCTATTTTCTATAATTGTAGCATTACTGAAACCACCTAAATTTAGAAATACACTATAATCTGTAAACAAGTATTTTTCTCCGATTGGTACTAATGGAGCGCCTTCTCCACCTAAACCTACATCTTGGCTACGAAAATCACAAATTACTGGTATCGATGTATCGCTAGCTATCACTCCACCATGTCCGAGCTGATATGTGTAACCTGCTGCAGGATTGTGCCATATCGTATGTCCATGCATGCTAATAAAATCTACATTTGTATTAATTGTAGACAAAAATTCTCGAATTAAATCTGATAAATAGTGAGAGTATCGAAAATTTAGATTTATAATTTCTTCACCTTTTAGGTAGAAAGCATTATTTAGCAAATTTTCCCATTCTTGAGAGTAGACAAAAGTTTGTGTTTTGAGCACATCAAATTGCCAATTATTATTGTTAAAATATTTTACTAGCACTAGATCTACACCGTCGCAGCTAGTACCAGACATCATACCTATGATGTTATATTCCATTTTGTTATTAAAATTTTTCATTTTCAAAAATACATTTTTTTTATTAGTATTAAAAGTATATAATTATTTTATCAAAAATTAGTTTATTTTTCATCAATTATTGAGATTAAAACATATATTTTTAAATTATTTTCATAACATAAAAATAATTTAATTTTGTAAAAATACATTACATAATTTGAAAATTTTTACTAAAAAGATTTTAATTTAAAATTTTTTGGCATTAAATTTGTTTTAAAAAAATTTCTAAAAAAATATATATATGAAAAAATTATTTACACATACAATTATTATTTTTATCATAATATTTGTATTTACATTAGATTTAAATGCACAAAAAGAAAAGAAAAAGGTATCAAAATCTAAAACACAAACAAATAATTTAATCACTAATCAGTCATCTTTTGACAAACAAAGCATTAATCAAAGTATACAGCCTAGTATCAGTATAGTAGATAAAGATGCTGAGGTTGTTGTCAAAGGTGTTGGTATAACAAGAGATGATGCCTTGAAAAATGCTCTCCGTCTTTGTGTAGAGCAGGCAGTGGGCGTAGCATTAACATCAGAAACTAAAGTTGAAAATTTTGTTGTTATCAAAGATGCTATTAATACGAGAGCAGAAGGGTATATATCAAAATACGAAATATTAAATGAAGTGCCTTTTCCTGATAGATATGAAATGACTGTTAAAGCTCTTGTTAGTTTAGATCCTATTAAAGCTGACTTTAACATTTTATCAAAAGCTGTTGGTGGAATTAGATTTTTGGTAATGTATGATGATAGAAATATCCCAGCTGGTGATGTGGCAAATTATGAATTCGCTGTAGAAAGAATTAATGAATTTCTATCACAGAAGGGATATAGATATATTGATAAAAAACGTTTTGACGAGTTAAAGAATGAATCTAAAGGCATATTGAATGATATAAAACCTACTGAGGAAAGCTATATTCAGTACCTTGGTATGAAAGCTGATGCTCAATTTATTATTTATATTAAAAATATACATACTATTAGTAAATCAGAGGCTTTCGATACTAGAACTAGCTCAAAAGCTGTAATTGAATGCAAGGTTTATGACAATTGTACTGCAGAAGGATTGGGTACAGTTGTTCTTGAAAGTGATTGGAAATCTGCTTCTGGTTTATCTCTTATGCCTGCGATTACTGAAGCTGTTTCAATAGATATCCCAGATTTACTTGATGTTTTTACTCGTTATATTGGTAATTGGGTAAATAATGGAACTCCTTTTGAACTAAGATTTTACCATACAGGTACTTATAGAGAGTTAAGAGAATTGAGAACTAAATTGCAAAGTGATCCTGATTTTGGTGGTGATTTAGAGATAGTTAGTTTTGATAATTTTACAAAGTTAAATTGTACTTTCAAAAATCGCCCAGATCAGTTAGCTGATAAAATTCTTGATTACGCTGATGCTATACCTGAACTAGCTAATAAAAAGTTGGATGTTAAATATATTTATGGCCGTCAGATAAATTTCGCTCCAGCTAACGTTACTCTAGAAGAGTTAAATATTTCAAAACCTTAAAAATTTTTTATATATTATGAAAACAAAAACATTTTTTTTATTATTGATTTTTATTTTGTTAGGAATTAATTCATATTCTCAAGAGATAAAAACCAAACAGAATACTAGAACTAGCAAAAAAGCAATCAAAACTTCAAAAATTGAAAAGCAGGGGTCTACTGTAAAAACAAGCGATTTACAATATCAAACTACTCAAAAAGATAATAATAACATTACTAAAGATAGCTCAAAAGTGTCTCAGCAGAACCAAACTATCAAACCTATTGAGATTGTAAATAGTGATCAACTTTCAAAAAATACTACTCCAGTTATTACTCAGCAAGCAAATGGATCCATTAATTGGACTGAGCAATATATAGAAGCTAAAGGAACCTCAGTAATAGATTATGAAAGATTCCCTAATAAAGCTCAAGCTAAAGCTATGGCTACGCGAGGAGCTATTGTAGAAGCTCAAAGAAACTTACTAGAAATTACTCAAGGTGTAAAAGTCGTTAGTGAAACTACTGTGAAAGATATGATGACTCAAAGTGATTACATTTATTCTCGTGTAGAAGGTATTGTTAAAGGAGCACAACAAGTAGGTGAACCTATAGAAAAAGATGGATTAATAGAGGTGAGAATGAGAATACCATTATACGAAACTGATGGCTTAGCTGCTGCACTCTACGATGGATTGCCTAATATTAATAATAAAAATCTCCAAATTCAAAATAATATTTCTGATAATCAACAGCAAACTGATGTAGCTAATTCCAACCAAAATATTATACCTAATGGATTAGTTTTTAATTTTAATGGAAAAAAATTTGATCCTTCATTATTCCCATTGATTGTAGATCAAAATGGAGATATTATATTAGACTTATCTATGCTTTATAATCCTAAAGAAGGCAAATTTCCTAAAATTTTATCTAGTACAAAAGATATTTTCCAAGAATTAAATTTCAAAGAAGGTACTGATGTAATCGATGTTATTCAATCTTATGATGGTAAAATTGTAGTAGATGGTGATAGTGTAAAAAAGCATCCATGGTGGAATAATTTTACAAATATTGTGAAAAAAGGTCTTAATGTTGGAGCCCAAATATTAAAATTTATCCTTTTAATTTAATTTTTAAAAATATAAAAATATGAAATTTAAAATCTTTTTTTTAATGTTTATTATTACTTTGATTAGTAATAATATTTACAGCCAATGTTTATCTCAGTTAACTATTTTTCATCAAGATGGTGAAAAATTCTGGGTGATAATTGATGGAGTGAAACAAAATACTGCACCTCAATATACGATCTTTCTTGATAGCTTAAAAGGTGATTTCGTAAAAGTCAAAATAATTTTTGATAATGAAAAAATAAAAGATATTAATAAAACTATACCATTAAAAGATGAAAATGATAAATGCGTTCATTCTAAATATGTTATTAAAAAAGTTAAAAATGAATATGTGATGCGACTTTACTCTTATGAACCTATTATTATAGAATCTAAGAAAAATGAATTAGTTAATGATGTTCAGCTAAACAATCAACAACCACAGCAAGAGTTGAATGTGCAGCAACCTCAACAAGTACAACAAAATTTACAACTGCAGCAACCTGCTAATCAAAACCAACAACAAGGAGGAATAGGAGCAACTATTATTGATCCTACTACTGGACAACCTATCAGCGTCAATGTTTCTTTTAATGTGCCAGTTACTGATCCGCAAAATATAAATCAACCGCAACAAGAATTTTCTCAAAATCAAGTGCAAAAGCCAATACAAACTCAAGTGCAAAATATCGAAAAACAACCACAATTTCAGCAGCAGCCACAACAAATTTCACCAACTTATTATCAACCTATGAGCCCTGAGGATTTTGCAAGTGCTAAAGCTTCTATTTCATCTAAATCTTTCGAAGACTCTAAACTTACCTTGGCTAAACAAATAGCTGCTTCAAATCATTTGACTTCTAAACAAGTAAAAGAAATCATGCAACTTTTTAGTTTCGAAGATAGTAAATTAGATTTTGCAAAATATGCTTATAAATATGTGTATGATCCTAATAATTACTATATCGTGAATGACGCTTTCAAATTTAGTAGTTCTATAGATGAGCTAAACGAGTTTATTAAAAAATAATTTATTTATCATAGATAAGGTAATATTTTTTCTAAAGCATTTGCCCTGGAGCCCTTTACTAGTACTAGGTATTCATTTAATGGATTGTTTACAATAAAATTTATTAATTCTTTAGTATTGGGTACAAATTGAAATTGTGGAAAATTTTCTTTGAACTGATAAAAATTTTCTCCTACAAATATTGCTATATCTGGATTATAACTTTTAATAAGATTTAAAATATTTTTATGCTCATCATGTGCATACTCTCCTAACTCCATCATCTCTCCAAGTATAGTAGCTCTTTTTTTAGGTTTTATTGTAGTATTTTTATTATCAAAAAAATCAAGAGGAATAGAAAAGAAATTTATAAGTGCAGCTTCCATACTGGTAGGATTAGCATTATATGCATCCATAATTATAATATTTTTATCATTATAGATGATTTGCGAGCGAGAATTTGTGGGAATATATTCTGTAATTGCTTTTACAATATTTTCTGAAGAAATATTAAAATAAAGACCAATAGATATAGCTGCCAATGTATGAACTAGATTATAATCTCCAAACAAATGAGTCTCGATTCTGTAGTTTTTATCATTATAATTCCATTCAAAGCTGAGAAATGGCAGAGCTGAAACATTGCTTACTTGAGTATTAGGATTATTTCTCCCATAAAAAATAGTATTTATAGAATGAGCAAAAGGGGTTAGGATTGGATCATCTTCATTAATAAAAGCAAGGCCATTGTGTTTTTTGAGAAAATCAAAAAGTTCTGTTTTCGCTTTAATTATGTTTTCGAAACTACCAAATCTACCGATATGTGCTCTGCCGATAGTAGTTATCAAGCCATGTGTAGGCTTGGCAATCTCACAAAGGAAATTAATATCACCTAATTTAGCAGCACCCATCTCTACTACTGCTATTTCATGAGTTGTATTTAATTTCAAAATCGTTAGAGGTAAACCAAGTTCATTATTGAGATTACCTTCAGTATATAAAACATTGTATTGAGTAGAAAGCACTTTAGCTATTAATTCTTTCGAAGTAGTTTTGCCATTAGAGCCAGTAATAGCTATTACTGGGATAGAAAAATGATCTCTGTGTATTTTAGCTAAGTCTACAAGTGTTTGGTATGTATCAGCTACGATGATGCATCTACTATCATCTAATAGCTCATTTCTATTAGTAATACAATACTTAGCTCCATTATTTAAAGCATCTTCTACATAAGCATTGCCGTCATTATTTTCGCCTTTAATAGCTATAAATATCTGCCCATTTTTTGTAGACCTACTGTCTATGCTTATGCCTGTGCTACTAATAAAAATATTATAAATTTCTTCTAAAGATAGTTTCATTAATGATTAAAAATTTTCATTCCACAAAAATAATATTTTTTAGCAAGTTAAATATTATGTTATTTTTTTTATTTCTATTAATTTTGCTTTTTATAAAACTATAAATATGGAAAATTTCAAACCATCAATTGATGAAAAAGTGAATTTCGATAGTAGTAATTTTTTTGTATTCTTAATAAAATGGAGAAAAATATTGATTATAACTACTTTTGTGGCTGGAGTGATAGCGGCTATTATTTCTTTATTGATAAAAGAGAAATATGAAGCCAAGGTTACAATGTTTCCTGCAATGAGTAATGCTGTATCTAAAGCTTTGATAACAGATCAATTTGGTAAAGAAGATATTTTGCAATTTGGAGAGGAAGAGCAAGCTCAGCAAATGATTCAAATATTAAAATCTAATGAGCTACGAGATACTATTATTAAAAAATATAATTTAGCTGCTCATTGGAAAATAGATCCTGAATCTAAATATGCACGCACAAAATTGTATGAAGAGTATAAAAGTAATATTAAATTTAGAAGGACAGAATATCTATCTGTAGAAATTATTGTAAGAGATGAAGATCCTGTCTTAGCGGCAGATATAGCTAATTCTATTGCTCAGCTTTTTGATACTATGAAATTAAAAATTCAACGACAGAGAGCTTTAGAAGGTTTTAGAATAGTTGAGCGTACTTATTTAGATATTCAAAATCAAATTAAACGAAAAAGTGATTCTCTCAAATTGTTGAATGATAAAGGCATCGGAGATTATAGTCTACAGGTAGAGAGATTAACAGAGGCCATTGGTAGAGAAATAGGTAGAGGCAATTCTCAAGCAGTCAAAATCTTGCAAACTCAGCTAGATACTATTACTAAATATGGAGCTGCTTATATGCAATTAACAGGTCAATTAGAGCTGTTAAATAAACGATTAGTAGAATTTCAACAGAAATATGATGAGGCTAGAATAGATGCTTTTAGTCAGTTACCACAAAAGTTCGTTGTAGAATATGCTTACCCACCTGATCGCAAAGCTTATCCTGTTAGATGGTTAATAGTCGTAGTTTCTGCTCTATCTGCTTTTGTATTAACTCTTATTTGCTTGATTTTTTACGAAAATTATGAAAAATATAGAGACAAAATAATTAAGAGTGATAAATAAATCTAATAAATTATTAGCTAATAAAACTGTACTGTGGATATTAATAGCTGCTATTATCTTTGCAGCTATTAATACTATCGCTATGGGATTTGAGATTTATTTTATTTTTTTACTTCCTTTTGTATTGTTATTATTATTTTATTATTTTTTTTCGTATGAAAAATTATATCTTGCTTTAGCTGTTATCATTCCTTTTTCGATAAGTTTAGAAATCCTTGATTACAATTTAGCTTTATCTATACCATCTGAACCTATTTTATTTTTATTATTGATTTTGACTTTGTATAGATTTATCTCCACAAGCTCTCCAATTGGTTATGCTAATCATTCTATCACCATAACTATTGCGATTTATTTTATGTGGTTGATAATTTCTTCTTTATTCAGTCAAATGCCGATAGTATCATGGAAGTTCGTTTTAGCTAGAGCATGGTTGATGTTACCTGCATTTTTCTTAGGTGTACCTATTTTTTTTAAAGACATTAAATATCAAAAGTATTTTTTGAATATATTTTTAATTTCTTTAGTAATTATTGCAGTGATATCGACCATTAAGCATGCTACTTATGGTTTTGATTTCAAATTATCCTATTTAGCTTGTCAACCATTCTATAGAGATCATACTATCTATGGAGCTGCATTATCATTAATGATACCAATAGCTTTTTTTCAAATATTTAATTCTAAAAATAAATTTAATAATAAAGTATTGTATTTTATCTGTTTTTTATTATTAACATTAGGGTTAATACTTTCATCTAGTAGAGCAGCGTGGTTAAGCACAGCTATAGCTTTAGTGGTTGGGATTATTATTTTATTAGGTATTAAATTTAGGTATATTTTATTGGGTATAGTGGTAGTAGTCGGCGCGTTTATGATGAATTATCAAAGTATTATGTTTCAGATGGAACGCAACACTAATGTTTCTAGAAAAAATGCAGCTTCTCATATACGTTCTATAACTAATATTTCAACAGATTTGAGTAACACAGAGAGAATTAATCGTTGGGTATCTGCTTTAAGAATATCTAAAGATTATCCTGTCGTTGGTAGTGGACCTGGTACTTATCAATTTATTTATGCACCATATCAATTACCACAATATCAAACATATATAAGTACTAATATAGGAAATAAAGGTAATGCACATAGTGAATTTCTAGGGCCTCTTTCTGAAACTGGAATTCCTGGTATGCTTTCTGTGATAGCTATAGTAATATCTTTATTTATAACCGGATTTAAATTATTTTTTAAATTGAAACATTTGGATCATGAAAGAGCAATTATTGTTTTATCTATAACTATAGCACTTTTAGCTTATTTTCTACACGGATTTTTAAATAATTATTTAGAAAGTGATAAAATCGCTTTTCCTGTATGGTCATATGCTGCTATATTGACTGCTAATTATTATTGGTTATATTGGTACAATAAAGAAAGCAAAGTTTAATAGGATAGAGAAGAGTCTGATTCAGAGAATTGTCGAAAAGAGCAAATGTTTCAAAAATTTTTAAAGTCTAAAATAAAACTTTTAAGCCGTTATTATTTTTTTATTAAAATTCAATATTTTTAGGTGTTCGAGGGAAAGGGATAACATCACGGATATTTGCCATACCAGTAACAAAGAGCATAAAACGTTCAAAGCCAAGGCCAAAGCCGCTGTGAGGTGCTGAACCGAATTTTCTAGTTTCTAAATACCACCACACATCTTTCATCGGTACATGATTTTCTTGAATTCTTTTAAATAATTTATCATAATTGTCTTCTCTTTGGCTGCCACCAATTATTTCACCAACACGTGGAACGAGAACATCCATAGCTTTTACCGTTTTGTCATCGTCATTCAGCTTCATATAGAATGCTTTTATTTCTTTTGGATAGTCTGTCAATATCACAGGTTTATTAAAATATTTCTCTACTAAATATCTTTCATGTTCAGATTGCAGATCTACTCCCCAATAAACTGGGAATTCAAAATTTTGATTTGAATTTTTCAGAATATCAATAGCGTCAGTATAAGTTAATCTTTCAAAAGGAGTATCTAAAACGTGATTTAGTCTATCTAATAATTCTTTATCATACATATTATTGAGAAATTCTAAGTCGTCATAGCAATTTTCTAATAAATATTTAATTAAATATTTTATAAATTCTTCTGCAAGGTTCATATTATCTGTAATATCATAAAAAGCCATCTCTGGTTCTATCATCCAAAATTCAGCTAGATGTCTAGTAGTATTGCTATTTTCGGCTCTAAAGGTAGGTCCGAAAGTATAAATTTCTCCTAAAGCCAAAGCTCCTAATTCACCTTCTAATTGTCCTGATACTGTTAGAGCGGTTTCTTTGCCAAAAAAATCTTCAGAAAAATCTATTTTACCTTGCTCAGTAAGAGGTAAATTGTATAAATCTAAAGTGGTAACGCGAAACATTTCTCCAGCTCCTTCGCAATCACTGGTAGTGATGATAGGAGTGTGGAAATAATAAAATCCTTTATCATTAAAAAATTTATGAATGCTAAAAGCTAAATGGTGTCTAATCCTAAATATCGCACCAAAAGTATTAGTGCGTGGTCTGAGGTGGGCTATTTCTCTGAGAAATTCTAAGCTATGACCTTTTTTTTGTAAAGGATATTCGTCTGCAGGTGCCTCACCATAAAGTTCTATTTCATTAGCATGCAATTCGATAGGCTGTTTAGGAGCTGGTGATGCTACTATTTGCCCTTTCACACCTATAGCACTGCCTGTAGTTATTTTTTTCAAAAAATCTTCATTAAATTTATCATGATCTACTACGATTTGTAAATGATTTATTGTACTGCCATCATTTAGAGCTATGAAACTAATATTTTTACTTTCACGCCTTGTACGTACCCAGCCTTTTACTAAACAATCATTACCTATCACACTATTGGGTTCTAATTTTAGTAATTCTTTAATTTTTATTCTTTGCATTAGATAATATTTTTTGCAAATTTCGTAAATTTTAAAAACATAGAGATAATAATTATTATTTATTAGTTATATTAATTAATAAAAAATTTTTTTTTTGAATTATGCGTTTAATTTATGACTAATTATTACTTGCTAATATATTATCAATAAATATATTTGAATGGCTTGTTTGTTTTTCAACAAATCGTTTCCCAAGGCGGTATTATTTCGAGCAAAGAATAAATTGAAAAATTATTCTTTAAATACAGGAATATTTAGAAAAATTTATTATATAAACGTCTATTCCACAAAAAATAATTTTTTTACATCAAAAAAATTATATAATATTGCATATAGTTTTTTCAAATATGAATATAAAACACATAAAAATAACAAATATGAGGCGATCGTCTAGTTTTTTAGTAATTAAGTCAAATAATAAAATAGCTATTTTATTATTTTGCATTTTAAACATGTTAAATTTTTCAAATTCTTATTGTCAGGATAAATCATACTTCGTATGGGGTAATAATTTAAATGACACAGATAAATTGGGTAGTTTAAATTATGCTCATTTAAATTTTTATACAAACAATATAAAAAGAGGCTATTTCAGTAAAGATGGAGATGTTTACCTATTCACAAATGCATATCTTAGTAAAAGTCTATATTTAGATAGTATAATACAAGCAACATATTTATCTATTTTACAGGATGCACATGTAAAAGGCGTATTGAGAGTGGGTAATACTATATATATAAATGGGTCCATAGTGCCTGGCCAAGGAGAGCTATCAAGAGACGAGATATCAGCAAGTAAAGATGCGATAACTTTTGGTAGAATGCCTGATGATATAAATAAATTTTCTGATATCAGGTTTGGCTTTGGCACACAACAGCCGATGGTAAATTTTCATATAAAAGGTAGATCATATACCGCACCACCAGATGTTTCCATTAAATCTACAGGAAATCCTCAAATAAGTGGTACAACATTAAGAATAGAAGATGAAAAGTATGGTGGGGTTTTACCTATAGGGAATAGTACAGGCACATGGTGGGATTTCACAGCTAGTGATAATAATAATAAACTCTATATAGGAACAAAAGCTTATGATGAAGCAAATAAACCATATACAAATAATCTAATAGCTGTAACTACTAGTGGTAATGTGGGCATTGGTACGATTTATCCAAAACAAAAATTACATGTAAATAATGGGAATATTTATATTAGTAGCAAGATTCCAAGTTTATTATTTAGTAATAATGAAAATAATTCTTTTGGTAATTTCGGTGTTGAATATTTAGCTGCAAATCAGATAAACAATAATTATGCAGGATTAAACTTTTTCATACCAGCAGCTAATCCTAATAATAACAAAAATTTCATTTTTCATATATCAGATAATGGTAATGTGGGCATAGGTACAGGTAGCCCATCAGCGAGATTAGATATTAATTATCATACAACTGGTGATTATGCATATGCTTCGATAATAAATTTATCTGGGGATTATACTAATCATTGTAAAGCATTTACTGTATTGCAAAATGGTAATGAAGCCTTTGTGGTATGGGGTAATGGTTTAGTGAATGTAAATAATACATTATATGCAAAAGCTGTAAAGGTGAGGTCAAATCCTATGAATCCTTGGCCAGATAATGTCTTTGAATCAAACTATAAGTTAATGCCATTAAAAGAATTAGAGCAATATATATCACAAAACAAACATCTACCCAATATCCCTACCCAAGACGAAATCTCAAAAGATGGTATGGATGTGTATGAGATGAATGCTGCACTATTAAAAAAGGTAGAAGAGCTAACGCTTTATGTTATTGAGTTAGAGAAAAGGATAGATAAAATAGAAAAAGATAAATAAAGGGTATTATATGAAAAAATATATTTTTCTATTAATTTTAATTCTTATAAGTTTAAATTCATTTTCTCAAATTATTACAAAAGAAGAAGCATATCAAAAATCAATTTCTAATTTATATGTACAAAAAAATCACAACAAATCAGACACTGGCAATCATTCATACTTTGGGATTAATTTAGGTATAAATAATTCTAATTTTTATAGTTTCTCTGATTATCATGATGAATATTATTACATGCCATACATTAATTATGACTTTTCATTATTTTATATTGAAAATACTAATAAAAATACTTTTTTAGGTTTTGAATTAGAAAATCAGAATATTAGTATAAAATCATATACATTATATTTCACTGTTTCTACATATGATGAGCAACATATAAAGTATAATCTTAATTTTATGAATTTTTACCCTTTATTTGGTATTTATTTAGTCAATGATGATAGAGTAAAAATTTCACTTAATATTAGCCCATATGTAGGTTTTTTGGTTTACTCTAAAGCAGTAGGTATAGTGAAAGAATCTGATTGGAAACAAGTAGTAGATACTGCTGGTAACATCATTAATATACCGATTATAGAAACATATAATATAAATGATAGCCCTGTCAAAGATAAATCTAATTTTAATTTTGGCTTTAGACTTGGCTATAATATAATGATAGATTTAAATAAAAATTGGACAATGTTTTTGGTAAATAATTATTCTATGGGTTTAGTAAATATGATAGATGAATCTAAGTTATATAATATGACATTTCAATTAGGGATATCCTATAAATTCAATAATAATTTTTATAAAAAATGAAAAAAATAATTATGAAACGTGCTATGTTATTTTTAATTTATTTTAATATTTCAATTTTTTCTTGGTCACAAGAAATTGATACTAATCAATTTACAACTTTCAAAGCTTATTTAGACAAAAAAAATTGTGAAAGAGCCACAATACCATTAAATAATGATATATTTAATAATCAAAATTGTTTTAAATACTCTGATACATTCATTTTAGTTTTAGAAGATTATTTTAACGATAATATATTAGATACTAATATATGGCTCCAACATTTCCCTTGGGGACATGAGCTTAATGAATGTCCTGATGTGTATTTTTTAAATGATAATGTAAAAATAGAAAATGGTATATTAAAACTTATTGCTAAAAGAGAACCAGGTTATTATGAATCTTGGCAATGGGATAATAATGGTAATTTCTATACATCGCCCAAGTATTTTAAATATACATCTGGAATGATATACTCTAAATTTCAATTTTTTTATGGTAAATTTGAGATTCGTTGTAAATTTCCCCAAGGTAATGGATTATGGCCAACATTTTGGTTATATGGTGGTAATGTTCACAATGAAATTGACATTTTTGATAATAAAGGTAATTTTGAATACCAATATGGTATAATACATTATTCTTATGAGGAAAAAAATGAATGTAGATTTCATAAATCAAATATTGATCTTTCACAATGGCATACTTATACATGCATTTTTTTATATGATAAAATCATTTGGATGATCGATAATGAAATAATAAGAACTTTATATCACTTTTCGACTACAGATGGTAAAGTATTTGAATGTGGAAATAATGTTCCTTCTGGTTATTATAATGAGCTTATATCTTATCCATGTGAAATTATGAACTTAATATCGTCTCTTCAAATAGTATCTGGAGAAGGTCAACCTGATGAATCTACTCATTTTCCATGTATAATGGAAATTGATTATATTAAGGTATGGCAATTAAAAAGAAATTTTAAATGTTGTATTCCATATAAATTATATGAGGCAACAAATAAATTACCGACTAAAACTCATGTTGAAAATTTTATTAAAGCAGGTAATAATATTGGAATACCTGATATAAATGGTGATGTTATTATTACATCAAATCAAAATGTTACTTTTAAAGCTGGCGAATCTATAGATTTATTACCAGGGTTCACAGTAGAGGCAGGTGCTAACTTTACAGCAGAGATTCAAGATTGTAACCAAATGACAAATTCTGAAGGTGAAGATATCATTATAATTAATATTCCTGATGAATTTTCACCTGATGGTGATGGAGTAAATGATAAACTATGTATTGAAGTAACTGGTGCGACTAAATATGATATCTATGTTTCTGATTATAATTGGCCTTATGATCAATATTATATCAGAAAAAATATACCTATAAGGTCAAATCATTTTTGCGTTTGGGATGGAAGCTGTGACTATAGCGATATAAATTGTTTTCTTTATCATAAGTGTAATAGAAAAAGAAATATTGGATTTAAATTTTCTAATTGTGACAATAGTGTGTATAAAACAAAAACAATCAATGTAAAATGTTCAAATAATAAATCTGAAATAGATAGCTTTTTTAATCATAATATTGATTCATTAAAATTCAATACAATTTCAAATAATTTGAAATTCAATTTAGTTCCAAATCCTACTTTTGATATTGCTAATATATCATTTAATTTATGTGAACCCATTAACATACATTTGTATTTAACTAATTTATCAGGGAATATTATAAAAGAAATATTTAATCAAAAATTTGATGAAGGATTACATAATATAAACATAGATGTTGTAGATTTAGCTCCAGGTACTTATTTTTGCGTTTTTGAAACTCCTTTAGGATTTTACAAAATAAAATTTATAAAAATGTAATTAATAGAATTTCTATTCAAAAAATCATAATTATGAAGCGTTTATTATTTTTAATTTTATTATTAGCCAATGTTGGCATTTATTGTCAAAATACTGAAAAAACTAATGGATTAGTCTCTCTGGGTTTTTTCTTTTCACCAAACTACAGCTATAGACATTTAGAGTACGATGATAGTATGATAAATATAGTAGAGGCAAGAGAGTTTTATGAGAAACCGGCCTTTGGCTTCAATACAGGTTTGCAAATATTTTTTAATGTTACCCCCTGGTTAGAGATAGAATCTGGATCTCAATTATATCAACAAACTCACAAGCTTAAAGATGTTCCAATAATGTTTTATGACTCTATTATGGGCTATTCAACTGGTAAATATGAGTATAATTATATTTGTTTACCATTAAAACTAAATTTCTATTATAAAAATAAAAAATTTTACATAGGAGCAAGTATAGGATGTATGTTAGATTTCTATATTAATGCAAGGCTTAAATCTAGAGTGGAATATAACGATGGTGTTAAAGAGATAATTATAAGTGATATTAATTATCTTGATCCATATAAAACTGCATTCAATGTAATGGGTAGTGTTTTTACAGGTTATGATTTTAATAATAAATGGAGCATAAGATTAGAACCAATATTTAGATATTCACTTACACCTATTGAAGATGCACCTATCCAGCAATACAATTATTCTTTAGGTGGACAATTGGGCATAATTTATAATTTTAATAAAAAATCAGAGTAATGAATGTACGAACCGTATATGATTTAATACAGAACTAAATATAAAATTATGAAAAACAAACATCTACCTGATATCCCCACCCAAGACGAAATCTCAAAAGATGGTATGGATGTGTATGAGATGAATGCCGCACTACTAAAAAAAGTAGAAGAGCTAACGCTTTATGTTATTGAGCAGGATAAAAGAATTAAACAATTAGAAAATCAATAAAATAATTCATATGTATGAGAAAATTAATTTTTAACTTAATGATTATTGTACTTGGCGGTGTCCTTTTACAATCTTGTGAAAAAGATGTTATTATTGATGTAGGTTTTGGTACACCTACCTATGTTATAAACAAATATATACTAACAGATATGGAAGCAAAAATTTTTCCCAATGATACTTGTAAATATTCTGATGTTGAAATAAAATTATACTTTAAAGGTTTATTAGTAGGAGAAGATGTTGGACATAGTGAATTACTTGGGATAGATCCAACAGTAGTTGAAGCACCGTATTTTATTAATGTTATTAAAGATATAAAAGCTTATTGCAATAATCCTTCTTATAAATGTTACTTTGGTATATATGATTATAAAAGTAATACATATTCCCTATTAGATGGATTTGTGGGAGAAGAGTTAGGCTATTCTCCAATGTCTTTATCTTTATCATGTTTCTCAGGTTCATGTCCACCTGATAGTTCAGATTATTATTCTTTTACTGTAAAAATTACAGATATTTATAACAATGAATTTGTTGCTACAACAGATAGTATTTATATAACCAAATAAAAAAAAGAACATGTTTAAAAAAATATTTATATATAAAACGATTAGAAAATCAAACAAATAATTCATATTATGAAAAAATATATTTTAATTATATGCTTGATATTAGTATCAACAAGTGTTTTTGCTCAGAATAATTCTTTATCAGATAAAATAAGTATTGAATTAAATGGTGGCATCTTTTCAACAAAAGCAATTGACTTATTTGAGGGAAAGCGGAGCTCTAGTCGTAAATATTTTTATTATTTTCAAGGAAAAGAAAATTTGAATTTTGTAATATATTATAAGTTAAGTAATCGGATTATGTTTTCAGTCAATGAAAATTATGCAAGAATGTTTAACGAAAAAACTAATAACAGAGCTACTCTTTGGACAACCACACTAAACTTCAATGCAATATTAGTCGAATGGAAAAAATTTGATATTAGATTATCAGTAGGAAGCGGGTTAGAATTAATTCATTCTAAATGTTTATATGAAATTTATCCTTTTGAAAATAATTTTTATGGCATTCCTGTTAAAACATCTGCGTCAATAAATTATAGTTTGAACGATAAATTTGAACTTTTATTTAATTCTGATTTAACTTGGGTTTTTTTGTTTTACAATAAATTTATTGGCACAAATTCACGAGACTACCAAACGTGTTTTAATTCTTTTAACCTTGGACTTCGCTATAACTTTGGTAAAAATGAAAAGTAATGTCATTCTGAGAGAAGTTCAGTGGAATGAGGAATGACAATGTTATTATTGTACAGCTGGTAATAAAATTTTTTGGTACAGTAATAAAAGCTTTCAAAAACAAAGATAATAAAAAAGATACAAGGCATAAATAATTTTTGTATATCAAAAAAATTATATAATATTGCTTATATATTTTCCAAATATGAATATAAAACACATAAAAATAAAAATATGAGGCGATCGTCTAGTTTTTTAATAATTAAATCAAAAAAATAATTATTTTATTATTTTGTATTATAAACATCTTAAGTTTCTCTAAATAGAAAATAATGGTTATGAAAAATAAAGTGTTTTTTTTAATAATTATTACGGTATTTATTCAAATTGTTTCTTATGCACAGGTACCTGATAGCAAAAAAGTAGCATGGGGTATAGGTGCAGGGGGTAATTATTATTATCCTTTTATAAAAAACATAATGTTTAAAAATATAAATTATGAAAGTAAGTAAAAAAATAAATAAAGGAGGTTAGGTTATATGAAAAAAATATTTAAAATTGGACTAGCGTTTTTTATAATATTTTGTTGTAATAAAATGTTTGCTCAGGAAAAAAGCAATATTAACATAGAAATAAGTAAACCAATAATAGAAGAATCTATTTTTAATAGATATCTTTTTGATATAGGGACGGGCTATAATATAAGAAAGAATAAATTTTTTATTGGTGGTTCTTTAAATATGACTTACTCTAAATTAAACACGAAAGAGCTTGATACAAAAACTTTTTTTATAAAACCAAGAATAAGTGTATCATATAGCCCTGTTACCGATAAAAGAGTTACTGTGGAGCCAAAAATTGGTATAGGGTACTCAATTATATATATGAATAGTAAAAAATATGATTTTACTGACTATCAATATGGAATAAATGGATTATTAGAATTAAAGATTAATTATAATACAAAAAAAATATTAGCTCCATATTTTGTGGTTTCTTATGATTATATGTATTTAAAAAAAGATGAAAATTTTACACAATTGAATTATTACAGAAATATTCATTTAATAAATCTTGGAATAGGTGTTAAAATTAAATTTTATGAAAAAGATGAAAATTAAAAGCGTATTATTTATAGTTATTTTGAGCATTTTTACTTTATCTCAAAGTTGTTCAAAGGAGGAACTGAAACTAAATGAAGATTATATAACAGTGTCTGATTTATGGAGATATGTAAATCAAAAAGGAATTTGCGAAGATGCTACAAAATGGCTTAATAAAGAAGTAAAAGTAAAAGGATACATTAACGCAAATAATTTTAATCTACGTGATATAAGAAACGGAACGAATATACAAATTTGCATTCCTGATTCTATTTATGCTATTATAATTGATAAAGTTAATTCATCTAATGTATCATCTATGTGCTATATTAAAGGAATACTTATAGAAAACCCTTATATTATTATTGGTTTATTAGATAATAAACCAATAAAATGTAGCAATATCCCTGCAATATATCTATATAACATAGAAGATATATATTTTAAATAAAAGATAAAAATTATGAAAAAAATTATTTTTTATTAATTTTAATTATATACAGCATTAATGTTTTCCAACAATATCTTGATTATAAGCTTACTAATCAATCTGAAACTTTATCATCTAACAATAATGAATTATATTTACCAGAAATGACTGAAACAAGTACTTTTTATAAATCGGAGCTAGTCTTTACTGCTGGCTTTAATTGGCTACCATTATTTAATGTTTATAGGAGTGAATGAAATGACTTATTAAAAATTTACATAAAATTTGTAACTTTGTAAAAAGATTAAGTAATGAACAGGTATATTAGTTTAAGTATAGATTATGCAAATCAGAAGTCATATCTTGATGACTTGTTTCAAGTATATCCTACTATTCCAGAAGGGATAAGAGAAATTGATGAAAAAGTGTGGGCTGGAGTTGAAAAAGCATTTAAACTCAAAGACAATGAATTACTTATCAGTGAACTATTAAAATTTGATTTATTTCCTATTAAAGATAGTTATATTGCATATTTAAAAAGAGATAGTACTGCTATTAACCGCAATCCTAAGACAATAAATAGAATTTGTGGAAGAATATACGAAATCGGACTTAATAAATTATATGAAAGGTGCAGTGAGCCTAAAGAAACAAATCGTCAAATTGGACCAATGTTTAAAGAATGGTTACGAAAAAAATCGTTAGGAATATCACCTGTTGAACTAAACAAATTTATTTCAACTAATGACGATGCAATTTTAGATGCAAGTGATAAGTCTATGATGGATTTTGCAAAAGAAGAATTAGGGTATAAACACAATAAAGGACTTGACTTTGTGGCTCGTTTCAATGGTAAATATGTAATAGGTGAAGCCAAATTTTTAACTGATTTTGGTGGTCATCAAAATGCACAATTTAATGATGCTATAAGCACTATAAAGACTAAAAATGTAAAAGCAATTAAAATTGCTATTTTAGATGGTGTTTTGTATATAAAAGGGAAAAATAAAATGTATAAGGCTATTACAGAAACATATAAAGATTATAATATCATGAGTGCATTAGTTTTACGTGATTTTTTATATCAAATATGACAATGAAAAGTATTTTAATTCACGGAGAAAATATTACTGGACTCAAATACCTTTTGAATGAGAAAAACTTGAAAGGCAAAATTGATTTAGTATATATTGATCCACCTTTTGCTACTGGAGGGAATTTTACAATTACGGATGGTAGATCTACGACAATAAGTAATTCAAAAAATGGAGATATTGCTTATTCAGATACATTGAGAGGAAAAGAATTTATAGAGTTTCTTAGAGAACGATTAATTTTAATAAAAGAATTATTGTCAGAAAAAGGGTCAATATATTTGCACACTGACTACAAAATTGGTCATTATGTAAAAGTTATGATGGACGAAGTTTTTGGAATAGAAAATTTTAAAAATGATATTACACGTGTTAAATGTAATCCTAAAAACTTTGATAGAATTGGTTATGGAAACATAAAAGATATGATTCTTTTCTATACAAAAACCTCAACCCCCATTTGGAATGAGCCGAGAGAAAAATATAGTGAAAAAGATTTCGAAAAATTATTCCCTAAGGTAAATAAACAAGGTCGTAGGTACACAACTGTTCCAATTCATGCACCAGGTGAAACAGAAAATGGAAAATCAAGTCAATCATTCAAAGGTATTTTCCCACCCAAAGGAAGGCATTGGAGAGTTGATGTTGAAAAATTGGAGCAATGGGACAAAGAAGGTTTAATTGAATGGTCATCCACAGGTAATCCAAGAAAAATTATTTTTGCAGACGAACGTGAAGGAAAAAGAGTGCAAGATATTTGGGTTTTTAAAGACCCGCAATATCCGATATATCCTACTGAAAAAAATCAAGATTTATTAGATTTTATTATTAAAACTTCTTCAAATGAAAACAGTATTGTTTTGGATTGTTTTTGTGGTTCTGGAACAACATTAAAATCAGCTCAAATATTAAACAGAAAATGGATTGGAATTGATCAGTCTGCACTTGCTATTAAAGCCACAAAGAAAAAACTTCAAACAGTTGAAGGTGACCTTTTTATTGACAATCCTAATTATGAATTTATTGAACTATTAGAACCACGTCCAGTAATAAGCAAAGATTAAATGTATGTATGTAAGACAGCTCAATCTAATCAAATGGGATTTGTATTTTAGAGAAAAGTTATTTTAATGTAAATTTACAATTTCTTATGAATAAAAAAATTAACATTCATAGATAATTTGTGTTTTTTGTTGTAAATTTACAAAAAATGAAAAAGTTTATAATTATTTTAATTTTGCAAATATTTGCATTTCAGCTATATAGTCAGGAAAAAACATTTTTATCTACTGAATTTAATACAAATTACTTTTATTATTTTTTAGGACAAAACAATAATAACAAGTTTAATTATGGTTTTTCATTACAACTTTCTGAAAATATAAATAAATTTAAAATTAGTTTCGAAGCAATTTATGCCACAAAATATTACTGGAATAGAATACCTGAATATTATAATAAATGTGAATATTTATTAAAAAATATTCGTTTGCAAATTATTGGTAACTACAAAATTATGTCAAAAAATACGTTTTCTATGTATATTTTAGGTGGTTTCGGTTTTGATCAAATAATAGACTATGATGCGAAATTATACTATATAAATGGTGATAGAGAAAAAATAAATAATATAAACATACAAAAAAATTTGGGTGTATCTGGTGTAATGGGATTTAATTTTTCAAAATTAATAAGTGACAGAGTAGCTTTAAATTTATCACCTAAATTTTATATTACTATTAAGCAAGATCATGAACCATATAGTCCATCATTAGGTCCTATTTATGAACCATTTTACGGAATTCCTATTGACGATTTGTTTGCATTAAATTTGTCCATTGGTATAGAATATTTATTCAAAAAACCTTAATGATGAATGTACGAACCGTATATTTTCAAATTACTCATAGTTAGCCCGTGAATTATTTTCTTGATTTTTATGATTAAATCTAATATGAAAAGATATTTTGTAAGAAAATTATTTGCAATTTTTTTTTACTTAACCTTCAACCTTTTAAACAATCAATTTATCAACTACTCAACTCTTCAACTTCTCAACTCCTAAACTTATCACTTATCACCCCATCTCCTTGTCTCCCAGTTTCCCATTCTCTCCCTCTCCCCAGTCTCTCCGTCACTTCTTAAAAAAATGATAATATATCAGAAAAATTATATAATTTTGAAGAAATAAAAGATGATTTAATACAATACTAAATATTAAATTATGAAAAAATTATTGAACTTTTTAGTAATTCCTTTTTTAATGTTGATTATTATTTTATCATCATGTGAAAAAGGAACAGGACCTTTGGGTTCTGGTTTAGTATTTTTAGCAAATAATTTTGATACTAAACTAAATTATGATACTTGTTATTGGAAAGATCTTCATATTAGTTTTATCTTTGATGGTACCTTAATATTTTTAAATAACAACGATATCTACTTCACACCATCACATGGTTTTTATATCAAAAAAATGGGAATTTATACAATTAATGATTACAATGATAAATATAAAGCTAATAGTGATATTAGCGAGATTTTTGATATATATTTAATTCCGATTATTGACTATGCAAAGCGATATAAAACAAGTTCTGATGATGATTTTATTTTTATAAGTAATGTTACAGATTTTAAAAATGGAAAATTAAATTATTTAAATTGTCTTATATTAAACACACCTCCTTCTTTTGAAGGAGAGCAAAGATTTATTATAGAAATTGATAATGGGGCTGGTAAAATTATCAGAGATACTACAAAAAAAGTATATTTAAAAGTAAATTAATTATGAAGAAATTAGTTTTTGCAATAACTATGGTTTTATGTGTTATATCATTAATAGCACAAGAATCTGAGAATAAAAATAATAAAGAAATATATTTTACTATTACAAAACATAACTCTACATATAAATATTATAAAGATTATGACGGATATTTAGGAGCATCAATGGGTTTTGCATATTCATTTAATGATAGATGGCAATTAGGGTGCGAATATAATTATGGATTTATGAAATTTCATGATGAATATTATAATTACATTTATGAACTAACTATTGTAAATACAAATGCTAATGACCATACTATAAATATTGGAGTTAATTATAAATTTTTAAATAAAGAGAAATTTAATATTGCCGGATCCATAGGCACTGGTTTTGAACTGATATACCTAGTACCAAAATTAGAAAATATTAATTTTCATTATTCCAGCATGGGAATACCTATCACAGCTAAAATACGTTTTTCCTATGTAATAAATAAAAATTTTTCTCTATTTGCTGAATCAAAATGTTGGTATGGGTTTATGATAAATGATATTGCAAAATCGCGTTTTGATAATAAAACTAAAATATATTATTACACTACTTTCTTTTTCTCTTATGGCATAGGATTGAGCTATATGTTTTAAAAAAATAATAAAATTATGAGACAAATATTAAAAATCATTTTATTTTCATTATTCCTATTTTCTATAACAGCCTATAGTCAATCTATTAAAGAAAATTATTTGGGTTTCGGTGCGTATGCTGGTGAAGGTACAGGTGTATTTATTGATTTTAAAATTTCTCCAAAAGTGAACATTGAGTGGGATTTTGCTTATCATGAACTATTTTATAAGTATGATTATTTAAAAAAATATAATAATGCATCTTTACTTCATTTAGATTATAATAATATTTTCAGCACTTCTATACTTATCAATCATAAAGGTGAAATATCAAATAATAAACTTTACTATTACCTAGCTATTGGACCACAAATTAGAATTATTCCCAAGCATACTACATTTTTTAATGAAAATATTTCACTACCACCCAATCTAATAATTATTGATGATCCTGAAACAAATTCATATTTTGAAATAGGATTAAATCCACTAGTTGGTATTTTATATAAATTTAATAACAATTTATCTATATTCGGTAATATAGGCACATACACAGAAATAGCAGAAACATCATCTGGGAATTTCAAATTTTATACAAAAGATGTCTTTTTATGGACAAATTTTCAATTTCGCATTGGTATTAGTTATTATCTAGATAAGAAAATAAAATCAGAGTAATGAATGTACTAACCGTATATGATTTAATACAGAACTAAATATTAAATATATGAAACGAATATTAAAAATCATTTTATTTTCATTATTCCTATTTTTTCAATTAGGATTGTATGGGCAGGAGAAAACAAATTCTATTGGGATTTATTACTCACAAAAATTTAATTATTTTTCATCTAAGGAAATAGTAATAAATGATTGGTTGAGTTATGATTTTTCTCCTAAATTTAGTTATAATATTGGAATAGAATATACCAGAAGTGGAATAGTGAATAAACATTTAGGAATATTTTATTCATCTAGCAGTTATACTACAAATTACCATTACTATTTTGAAATAAATGAAAAAGATAAAGACAAACTAATAGGAAGAGAAGAATTTAACAATAAAAAGATAAATTTAGAAATAGGATTATCTAAAACATTAAATTCACAAAAGAAATTTAATATTATTCCAGTATTGTTTATTGGTTATAGCATTTGTTTTGATGATATTTATGATTTATTTAATAATTGGAAAATTGATGATGGCGAATTCATACCTATAAATTCAACATCTAATATAAGATCATATTCTATTTCTGGCAATAAATTAAACACTACTATGGGCTTGCCTGATTTAGATAATTATTCGTTGCCATATATTAAATTTTCTCCAAAATTTTCATATTCTATTTCAGAGCATTTTGCTATCCAGTTATCGCCATTTGTAGAAACTTATTTTAATATAAAATTTGGATTATTTAAAAATTATAATAACACTTTTAAATTAAAGTATGTACCTAATTGTTCTTATGGTGCTAGTATTTATTTTTTATTTCAAAATTTTTAAATTGATTAATTATGAAAAAAATAAAACAAATAAAACAAATAAAAATTTTTATAGTTATAATCTTTAGTATTACATTATTTTCTCAATGTGAAAAAATTCAATTAAATGAAATAGCAAAAATTTCAGATTTTAAAATATATCAAAATCATTTATCAAGCGATAGTATCTATGAATACGATTCTTTATATTTCTATATTTTACCTTTAATTTATGATAATGATTTTATTAATCCTCCTTTCCCTCCAGAATATAATTCTATAGTATTAGATTATTACAAATCTTTAAATATTACAACTATTTATAATTATTCTGCTCAATATTCTACTAATGATACTATATTAAACCTTTTTTCATTTTATTATTATTATGATTCTTTTATTGTTTTTTACAATCCTTCTGATAATTTTTCTTATGAAAAAGCAATAAATATGATGATGCACGGTTTATATGGTAAGCCCAATCCATTTACATATTATCAAAATTTTAATCAATTTTTTACATCAGATAGCACTTATCCATCAGCTTTTCCACTAAAATTATTTTTAAACACACCACCCGACAGCACAGTATTATTTCAGATAAAAGCCGAGATAGAGCTATTAGATGGTAGGCAGTTTACACTTTATTCAGAGCCAGTTTATATAAAGCCATAAATGGGGAAAGATAGAAGTATTCAAATCAAAAAAAAGTCTGAACCACTGATTATCAAATGACTCGCCTGATGGACTATGATTTATTAAATAGTTTAAAGTAGTTTAATATAGTTTAACATAGTTTAATGTAGTTTAAACATCTTGCTTAAACCTTTAAACTTTTAAACCTTTAAACTAATCAACTTCTCCCAGTCTCCCTTTCTCCCAGTCTCCTCATCTCCCTTTCACCTCGTCACCTCGTCACCTTGTCCCCCCCTCTCCCCCTCACTTCTCAAAAAAACCTATTTACTAAACTCAAACAAAAATTTAAGCTTAATGGCAAATAAATATTATTTTTGCAAAAGATAGAGTTTTTATATTTATAATTTAGGATAAATTATTTTACTATGAATTTTATCAATGAATTATTTTTTGGCACAGGTATAGCTCATTCAGTGTTTATCATATCTATTATAGTAGCTATAGGAGTATATTTAGGCAAAATAAAAATTTTTGGAATATCTCTCGGTGTAACGTGGGTATTATTTATAGGAATACTTTTTGGACATTTAGGCTTCATCGTAGATGAGCATATTATCAGCTTTGTCAAAGAATTTGGTTTAATATTATTCGTATATTTTGTAGGATTGCAGGTAGGACCGAATTTCTTTTCTTCATTAAAAAAAAGTGGATTAAAATTAATTCAATTAGGCGTTTAAGTAATAACAAATTATTATTGTTAATATATAAGCAAAGTTAGATTTTATAGGAGTTCAATTTGATTTGTTTTAAAGTATTTCTTATAAAATTCTTTCTTTTACAACTATTAAAAGAAAGAATGAAAGATAAATCTCCGCTGGGGAAATGCAGGTTTAATTAGAACCATGCATTAATATTAGGGTTATCATTTTCAATAAATTTTTAGCAAAATTTATTATCTAAACGCCTATATCAATAGTTTTTTTTATCTTCACATTATCATTTTTATTAAATATTTGAAATTAATAATTATTTTTACAAAAAAAATGTCAACAGTAGAAGTAGTATTGAGTCCATTATTTCTCGAAAAAAATAAAGTTTTTACCAAATCTCCTTTTAATATAGTAGTGATAGATGTATTGAGAGCTACTACGAGTATTTGTACAGCTTTTATGAATGGTGCTAAAGAGATTGTACCACTACAAAAAGAAGAAGAAACATATGAATATAAAAATCGAGGTTATTTACTAGCTGCAGAAAAGGATGGCATTAAATTACCACATGCAGATTTAGGAAATAGCGCCGATGAGTTTACTGTAGAAAAAATTAAAAATAAATCTATAGCATATTTCACTACTAATGGTACCAAGACTATTCTAAAAGCTCATTCATTAGCTCCAGTTTATTTGGGATCTTTTCTGAATATCAAAATATTATCTGATTATTTAATAAAAGATAAAAAACCAATAGTTCTAGTATCTAGCGGATGGAAAGATTATCCAAATATCGAAGATACTCTTTGTGCAGGTGCTTTTGCCCAGTATTTATTATTAAATGGATATAATTGCATAGAGGATAGTGCAAATATTGCTTTGGATTTATGGGAGATAGCAAAAAATAATTTGGAGTCTTATATCAAAAAGGCATCTCATTACAAGAGATTGCATGATAAGCTAAATCTATCATATATAGTGCCATATTCATTGCAGCTAAACATAGCCGATGTTGTACCTTATTATGATGGTGAAAAAATTATTGATTTATTGTAGTTTTTGGATTTATTGTATATTCAAAATATTTTTTGTAATTTTGAATTAAATAATAGTTATAAAAAAATGAAAAAATTATCGAAGCAATTGATCATCATTTTATTGTCGAGCTTATTATCAATAAATCTATTTGGATGGGGATTTTTTGCTCATCCCAGGATTAATGAGCATGCTGTTTATTGTTTGCCACCAGAAATGGTAGGTTTTTACAAAAAACATATGGACTATATATCGCAGCATGCAGTAGATCCAGACAAACGTTCTCACGTTAATCCTAAAGAAGCTGCTTGTCATTACATGGATATAAATTATTATGGTGAGTATCCATTTGATATGCTCCCAAAAACATGGAAAGAAGCTGTAAAAAAATATACTGAGGATACATTATATGAATATGGTATCTTGCCATATCATCTTATTAAAATGTATTACCAACTGGTAGATGCTTTTAAAGAAGGTAATGCTGATAGGATATTATATTTGAGTGCAAATATAGGGCATTATGTAGCAGATTCACATGTGCCATTACATTGTAATATGTTTTATGATGGACGAAATCCATCAGAAAAAGGCGTCCATGCATTGTGGGAAAGTAGATGTGTAGAGGTACTTTATGATAATTTTAATTTGTTTGTTGGTAGAGCTAAATATATATCTAAACCAACTGATGAGTTTTGGCATTGGATTCGAAATGGATATCTACAAAGTGATACAGTTCTAAATGTATTCTCATATATAATGAAACAATATACTCCTTCAGAAATTTATACTTTAGAAGATAGGAATAATATAGTTATTAAACAGTATTCTAGAGAATTCATTAATGATTTTAATGCGATGTTACAAAATATGGTAGAGAGGAATTTTAGAAAATCTGTATTAGATGTTGCATCTTTTTGGTACACTGCCTGGGTGAATGCAGGACAACCTAATCTGGATATATTAGATGATAAAGATTTTTTGGCTAATCAGAAAAAAGAAGAAGAAGAGCTAGACTATATGTGGAAGCATGGCAAACCACTAGGACGCCCAAATCCAGAATAATTTATATGATAATAGATAATCTAATCATTGATAATGAGTTATTCACATCATATTTTGCTTGTGATTTAAATAAATGTCATGGCATTTGTTGTGTAGAAGGCGAATCTGGTGCACCTTTAGAAAAAGAAGAAATTATTTGGTTAGAAAAAAATATTGAAAAATATTATGATTTTTTAGATGCTGGAGGTAAAAAAGCTATAGATAAAACAGGTGTTTATGAGTTAGACATTCAAAGCGATATAGTTACTCCATTAAAAGATAGTGGAGAATGTGCATATGCTATTGTAGAAAATAACTGTACTATTTGTATCTTTGAGAAATTATTTAAAGAAGGATTAATCGAATTTTATAAACCCATTTCTTGTCATTTATATCCAATTAGAGTGTATAAATTAATAGGATTTTATCATTTAACTTTGAATAGATGGCATACATGCACAGGTGCCTTTGATTTAGGTAAAAAACAAAAAATCCCAGTATTATTTTTTGTAAAAGACGCACTGAAACGAAGATTCCCAAATCAAGTGGATAAAATTTTAGAAAATGTAAAAGTATTTTAAATCTAATTTAATATTTTTATCATTTTTGGAATGAATTTTATAATATGGGTATTTTATTAATAAGTCCTTTTTGAAAATGATACAATTTACCAAATAAGTCTATTTAGCAAACAATAACATATATTTTGCAATTTTAAAAAATAGGAATAAAAGAGTTTAGTGAAAGTATTAAATAGTTGTTATACTTCAAAGTATGTTATTCATATCTTTGACTAACTATCTCTCTATACTTGTCCCATGCCCATCTGTCGTGCGATGACAGGTTCAATAGTCTACCAATGTCAGGATCTATCAATTCTTTTAGGTACTTGTTCATTACTACGAACCACATCAGATAGCTCTGCAAGTATTTCGTAGCTACCCCGTGAAATCTACTCAACCACGTCTTAAAATCACTTATTTTGCTCTCAACTATTTTTACACTATAAATCCCTCGTTTTAATTGTCTTTTGTTTACTATCACTTTTTTACTTTGTAGACCCTTTACTCCTTTTCTAAATTCTTTCTTTGGCTTTACGCATATCAGATTGTTTTCTGACAATCTATTCTTGAGCTCCTCTCTCAATTGTTCATTTTTCACCTTTTTCTCTCCAACCTGTTTAAAAAGTAAATTACTTTCTCTGTCTGTAACTACTAATACTGCTACCTTAGGATGTTTTTTATTTTTAGCTTTTCGATATTCTTCTTTGTTTTTAAACTTTCTCCCTTTTTCTGAATATTTCATTAGCAGTTCATCTGCTTCCACAATTCCAGAGAAGCTTATTCCACCTTCTAAAGCTCTAATAGCTGCTAATATTTTGTGTCGCCATTCGAAGCTTGTTTTTAGACAAATGCCAACCTCATTAGCACAAGCTCGCAGACTTTTACCCTCGAGCATACATCTCATATAATCGAGCATTAATGGATATTTTCGCATACGATAGACAAAGGTGCGAGCAGTCTCACGGAATTGATAACCACAAGTTTTACATTTGTAAACTTGTCTGCCATTTCTTTTCCCAACTTTGATGACATTTTCACTTCTGCAATCTGGACATATAGCTGCAGTCGATTTGATTTTTACTCTTTGATAATCTACGGCTGTGGCATTGCTATTGACGAGGTATTGGTATAGTTGATCCAGGAAATCTCGTTTGTGATCCTTAGGCAGAGCCAAGTATTTATCAATGTTTTCTAATAATTCTTTCATAACCATGAATTTTTTAACAAAAATAATAAAATTTATTAAATTAAAAAGTTTTTTAACTATAACATAAAAATGTTAATCTTACTGTTAATTCCCCCTTTTACAATAATTTGCTAAACTACTATTTGATTTATTACAGGATAGGGAAACAACTCATTTATACGTTTCATTAATTCTTCGCTCTGCAGTGATAATTCATATTTTATTACTCCAGATTTAATGTTGATATAAAGGATACGTTTTCGGATATCTAACGATAATGTTTGCTCAGCTATATAGCTCCCTACCAATTGCTCCCAATTATTTTTGATAATAGATATTACATATTTCTTTTCAACTTTATAATTAACTAAAGTTTTTATTAACATTTCACTTAATGGTACAGGGTCTCTCATAGTATAAACTATAAAATTAAAATTTTGCAATTTTAAATAAACTAATTTTTTGGCTATTTTGCTGTTTGAGAAAATATATACCATTGCTATAATGAAATGGTACTACAATAGGTTTATCATTATTAGCTGAAGATGTTATATGATATATTTCTTGGCCAGAAAGTGAATATAAGGTAATGTCATTATCGAAATCGGAGTTTATCCAAATATATAAATTATCATCTATAATTGAATATTTTAGATCTTCATAATCTTGATAATTTGTTATAGACATTTGTTTACTGATTAAAAATTCGAAACCATCTGCTTGATATGTATCATCAGTAATAAAATAAAATATTATTCGTGATGCATTAGAAGTAAAGGAATAAGCTTGATTATATTTATGAAAATTATATAACAAAACATCTGTACCATTTATCCTTTCATATATTTTAAGGGTATCACCAAATGATAGATCAAATAGAATAGAATTAAAATTATAAACAGCAGCATTAGTATTATTAATAAACCATCTGCAGCTTATATTTGGTCTATAATTATATGACCCACTTCCATCAGATAAAACAATTTCGGTAGGATTATTTACAGTTGTCAGTACATTGCAAAAATTAGCTGGTATGCCATAGTAATCTATCAAAAAACCTTTTTCAGTGTCAGCATTATTAGAGACAAATTTTATAAAAATTGGATTATGATAAATGTCTACTGCTGCTGGTACATTATTACCAGAAAATTTATATAATATTTGCCCATTATCATCATTTCCATTGTAGATATATAATGTATCACCAGCTAAAGTAGTGAAATATCTAAAAGATAAAGTGATTCTTGATAAAGTATCAGGGATATTTATGAGCCATGTGCAATTCATATTATTTTTATAATCAGATAGATTTGGTGCACTAGACGTTATAGAACCTTCATGGCTTGTTAATACATTATTTGAGCATGAAAAGTTTGTGGTTGTAGGATAACAGTCAAAAATAGCTTGATGATAATAATTAAAATTGTATCCAGGATTTAAGTTATTAATGTAAAAAAATCCATTATAGTACCCACTCCATCCCCAATTAAAATGAAAATAATCATTATCTGAATATCCATCACATATAAATGCATGTCCACTATTTTCGTCAAAAGCAGCATATTGTAGAATTATTTTCTGATCTAGCTGTCCTCTAAGCATTGTAGTCCATTGATAGTCTGAATAATCTTCACGAGATTTAAAAAATAAATTTGGGTTATACCCAAAATTATTTTTCATTCTATCTGCAGCATCATATACTTGAGCTCCAGAGCCATCAGAACTATATCCCATATTAACAGCTACTCCACAATGATATATCAATTTAGCAATCTCATAGCTAGAATCTTTTATAGCAGTGGGCATTTTATTATAATCATAAGTTTGTTGATTAAAGTTAACTGTTAATGCACCATATCCTGGTGCATAATAAAAAGCGTTACCAGTAGGATCTGTGGGATATCTATAATAAAACATATTCATAGCCATTGCTGTAGCCACACATCCAGCATAAACGTGCCCACATGGTCCATCTGGATCTTCGGGACAAAATGCATTATAATCACAATCCTGATTCCAGTTAGCATATAATAAGGGTCCAACTTGAGTTCTAGATTTGTAGTTTTTATTAATCAAAGCATCCCATTGTGCTTGTATTTCATTAGTAGCAGATAAATTATTTTGTCTAATATTTGTGATCTGAGTTTTATATTGTGTCAAAAAAATAGCTACACCTGTGCATAAGCTATCTTTATTAGAAAATGTACCTTCATCTGAATATGCTAATATAGGTATAGCAGCATCATCACCAGATATTATTACATAGGCATTATTACTTTCAAAAACATATAATTCATCTGTAATTGCCAACCATTTTGGTAAATTAGCTTCTGTAACTACAATTTTTTCTGTGCTTTTATCTATTAATTGTAAATAATATTCAGCTATTTTATAAGCAATATTTTTATTAATGGGTGTACTAAACACTTGTACTGATATTATTAAAAACAGAAATATAAATAATTTTCGCATAATCTTTTTTATTTAATATACAAAATTAAAAAAAAATTATGAATTTTTGAAATAAAATTCATAAAAAATTTAAATTTTAACATCATAGTTGCCAAAACGCACATCTGCCTGATATATATCATCTTTTTTTGTAAAAATATCTTGTAAAATTCTTTTAAAGATTCCATTTTTTCTTGAATACTTATAATAAGAAAATTTATTCTTAGGAAGTTCCATGATTTGCGTAGGTGATAAATAAAAATATGTATAATTAGCAATGTCTATTTTATTTCTATATAATTTTTCGTCTGGTAGTTCTTTAGTAATTAATGTAACGATACCTTTATTTAAGCATTCTTGTTCTATCCATTCAATAAGTTGAGTATATTTTGGTTGAATTTTTTTGATATTAAAATCTGTATAAGCTGTATTACCTAATTTACGTATTGGGCGAATTTGCAATATATCGATGCTATAATTATCTAAATACGATTTTATATTTTTAAGATCATCTATGTTATCTGGGTTGATAGTAAAATTTAATCTTAATTTAACTGTTGAATATATTTTTTTTAATTCTGAAATATCGCTAAGAACTTGATGTAAGTGCTCAATTTTAGCTCCTGGCATCATAGTTTCATAAATTTCTTTTGAGCAACCATGCATTGAAATTATTATTTCATCAAGTCCTGCAGTAAAATATTGTTTTATTTTTTCATAATTCAACACAGAAGCATTGGTAGTGAGTGATACGTATGGCACATGATGTTTTTTAGCTTCATAAATAATCTTTTCATTATGTGAAAATAAAGTGGGCTCTGCTGCACATCCTATCTGAACTCTGAGGGCATAATTAAAAAAATTCTTTGCTATGAAATCTATATCTTCTATATTTAATTTATTTTTATCTGGCTTAAAATCTGGATCACTGAAGTGACACATCACGCACCTAAAATTACAATTTAATACTGGATCTAAAAAAATATTTAGATGTCTGCGACGTAGTAAATATAGAATACTAAAACCAAAGATCTTTAATCTTTCATTCTTTACTAATCTATTTATTTTCAATATTTTATAATAATCCATTAGAAAAAAAATTATTTAAATTATTAACATTATTTTATAATTTTTTTGGAAATCTTAAGGAATTCATTTCTTAAATGTTCTAAATCAGAAATATTTTTTACACAAAAATCAGCTTTTTGGCATTTAATATCATTTGGTAGTTGATGACTATCTATTTGAATAAATCTGTTGTAATCAAAATTACTATTTCGATATGTTTTTATTCTCTCATATCGCATATCCAGTGGGGCAAAGATACATATGGTAATATCACACAGTTTGTCTAAATCATATTCAAATAATAAAGCAGCATCAATAATAATATAATTTTTATTGCAATCGTTTATAATTTTACTGATTATAGATGGAAGAAATTGAGAAAATAATTGTGTTAATTTATTAAATTTATCTTCATGAGAGTAGATAATATCAGAAATTTCTTTAGTTTTTAATTTATTACCATCTAGAGGATCTATACCTAAAATATCTATTACATTTTGTCTAAAAGCATCATCGAAATATAATGTTTTAGCAGTATAATCTAAATCTATTATGCAACAGTCTAAATCATTAAACCACTTAGCAAAAGTACTTTTACCACTTCCGATATTTCCAGTAATCCCAATAATAAATTTATTCATAATTAGTAAATTACTTGATAGGATAGGAGAGGGGTTGAATTTTTATAATTTTATTTTTAATTGCAGAATTTGGTTCTAGTATTATAGAATCGTTGCGGATAATGATGCGAAATTGATTTTTTGAAATTGGTTCTTTAGTAGAAATATTAAATGTATAATTACTATGATCATAAGGGAATGTATAGGTCGTGTCATAGTATTTTACAATATCATAGTTAACGATTACTTTATTAATAGGTTTTTTAAATTTAACTTGTTCTGGTATATTTGATAATGTTACAGTATCAGATTTCTTGTTTAGATTATCAATATAAAATAGCTCAGTATTTAGAAAATTAATTGTATCAGCTTCAGTTTTTTTCAATAACACTTTCACTTTAGAAGGAAACACTTTTACATTGTCTACATTATAGTTACCACTTAAATTTATTTTATAATTAGGTTGTATAGGCAAATCCTTTTCTATCAAATTTAATCTGTCAAATATTAAACTATCAATTTTCAAATCTACCAAATTAATGTTTACATTATTCAAATAGTTTGTATTAATTTTAGAAATAATATTGTTTTTAGAAATGATATAAGTAACAGTGTCATCTTTTTCATTTTTAATATAGTCATTAATTACAATATGAAAAGTATCTTTAAAAATTTTATTATTCAGTAAAAATAAATATCCTTCACCTCTAAAAGTGCCAGTAGTACTAGTATCTATGCTTAAATTACTATTTAATTCAATAGAAATATTTACTGGTAGGTTAATATTCTGTGGAATAGATAATCTAAAAAAAAACCAGATTACAATAGTTGCTATTATAGCGAAAAGAGCACTATTAAAATCTATTTTCATATTTTAAAATACATTAAAAACCTAAATTTAAAAAACTTATAAAAAACATAATTAAAAAATTATTAATGAACCCAACATAAAAGAAATAAATCTAATTATTTGTTGGGTTCACTAAAGATATAAGTTTTACAACAACGATTAAGATTCTTTATTAGTGCTAGAGTATTGTTGGATTGCAGATTTCTCAATACGTAGTTTACCTTGGCCTTCTGTCTCAATAATTACAGTATTACCATCAATATCAGTTATTTTGCCATGAATGCCACCGATAGTTACGATATGATCACCTTTTTTCAGATTTTCTCTAAACTTTTGCATTTCTTTATTCTTTTTAGATTGAGGGCGGATAAAGAATAGCCAAAAGATAAGAATCAAAAGGACAATCATAATTAAAGTAGACCACATGCTACCTTGAGCATTCTGAGCGCCAGCTTGCTGAGCGTAAAGGATGATGTTTAATAAATTCATAATATATTTTTTTTATGGTTTTTTTACATTGGCTTTAATAGTGAGCTGTGACTCACTGGGATTAGCATTAGTAGCGACAGTAATTACTTTTACTTGTTTACCCGACTTACCACTAGAATTAAATGTTACCTCTATAGTACCACTTTCACCAGGTTTAACAGGATCTTTGGGAAAATCAGTTACTGTACATCCACAGGTTGTAGAAACCGAAGTAATTACTAAATCGTCTTTTCCTACATTATTAAATTTGAAAGAATATGAAACTTTTTCACCTTCCATAATATCACCAAAATCATGCTCTATAGTTTCAAATTTAATAACAGCATTAGAAGTAGATGCTTTATTATTTTCTATACTAGCAGGATTATTGACAATATCTGAAGATATATTATTATTTTTCTTACATCCAATGAAAGATATTGTAAGAATAAATAAAATTAAAAAATTATATTTCATAGTTATTTCAGTAATTTTTTTGCAAAATTAATAGAAAATTACTAAATAATAAAAATTATTTGCATAAAATAATATAATAAATGTAAAGATAAACGATAATAGTCAGTATTGTAGATTATCAGATGATTAGGCTGATAGTTAAAGTTTAGGAGTGGAAAAGTTTATTAGTGTAGAAGTGGAGTAGTTTAGTAGTTTAGGATGATAATAAAGATTATCATAATCCGGCAAAAAGTTATTGACAAATAGTATGTAATCATAAAATAAGTATTTATCGAAAAAAATATGTGATTAATATAAAATTATCAGGGCTAAAGCCCGATTAATGATTTTATTGAGACCACGACCTTTAGGTCGTGGAACAACCAAGAAAAAGAGGTGGGCTTTAGCCATGAAATAGACAATTCACAAGAAAACGCTTTGTAGGGGCAATTCGTGAATTGCCAAAAAGCGAATTTTCTTCAAAAACAAATAGTATCAAATATGAATTGCCACAATTAAAAGACCTTCATCCAGTCGACATGCTTCCTTCTCCCCTCGTCTCCTTTTCATCTCGTCACCAGTCTCCTTGTCACCAAGTCTTCCAGTCATCTTGTCATCCCCTCACCTCGTCATCTCGTCTCCCTCTCTCCTTGTCACTTTCTCAACTCATCAACTCATCAACTTATAAACAATAATTTATGTTTTATGTATTTGAAAGCGATATAATTTAGCAGCTATGATATATCTGCAAAAAAATATTCTGTTTTTCTAAAATAATATAAACCAATGACAAAAAATGTTAATGAAATTATTATACTTAGTATTAATCCTAAATTATTTATTGGTGTGCCAAAAAGTCCAAATCTAAATAATTCAATAATCCCAGTCATCGGATTTAAATAATATAAATTTTTTACCCAGGGAAGAGCTATTTGATTATTAGAATAGAATACTGGGGAAATAAAAAATAATAATTGCACTACAAATGGTATTATATATTTGACATCTCTATATTTTACATTTAATGCGCCAAAGAATGAGCCAATACCTAAAACTAATATAGAAACTAATAAAATGCAAACTGGCAAAATATAGATTATCTGCCAATTAGGATAAACATTATAATAGATCATTACTGGGATATAAATTAATAAAGTTATAAAAAAATCAAATAAACTAACTAAAAGAGAACTCATAGGGAAAAATATTCTAGGGAAATAAATTTTTTTTAAAATATTTGAATTATTTACAACACTATTAGACGTGGCAGTGATGGCATTAGCAAAAAGATTCCATAGCATTATTCCAGAAAGTACAAAAAGTGGATATGGTATATTAACATCTCCTAATGAGACATTAACAGCGAGATTAAATAATACAAAAACAGCAGTCATAGCTATAGGTTGCAAAAAAGCCCATAAAAACCCTAAAACGGCTTGTTTGTATTTGACTTTAATATCTTTCCATGTTAAAAAATATAATGTGTCTTTGTAATAAATTAGTTCT
>Ga0209718_1000931_pt1 | contig 36369 bp, 25 predicted proteins | sample AD_JPNAS1_MetaG_FD_184420 | JGI IMG/M metagenome (GOLD analysis project Ga0209718, IMG submission 184420) | Active sludge microbial communities of municipal wastewater-treating anaerobic digesters from Japan - AD_JPNAS1_MetaG (SPAdes) (version 2) | ecosystem: Engineered > Bioreactor > Anaerobic...
TAGTCTGATTCAGGCTGCAAAGGACAGCGCCAGAGGTTTCAGATCAACAAAAAATTTCATTACTACTATTTATCTCAGGACAGGGAAACTCAAATTCAATTTACCCACATGAAACAGCGAGGAGCCATTTGTTTTATCATAGATTGGATCTGCGGAAACTGCTGCTCCTTTAACCTGCCAACGAGTTGACTTGGGAGCTGTGCACTGTCGTGGAATAGCACATGAGCTGATAACTTAATTGCCTCCTTAACCAACTCTAGATCATGCTGACTGCCTAGGAGCTCGTAATCTGAAATGAGTGAATTAATATCCGTGGTCCTAAGCTTAACTTGCATCCAATCGTAATCAAAGAGAAGCTCCCTGAGATCCTCCAGCTTTTCAGCCTCTAAAAGATGATAACATAAATGCTGAAAGAAGTAACCATCATTGGGGCCTGTAGCCCAAGTGATCCCATCCAACTTCTTCTCGTAGGCATTCAATAGAGTTCTTTGAAGTCCAACCATATTTCCACACGTTGCTCTCAGGAAATCATGCTGCAGATCGTGTAGTTCTATCAGGTTGACTCCATCCTTGTCTATCCTTCTAATCAAAGCTTTGCTGTCTAGCTTCAAAATCAGCCTGCGAGCATCTCTTTCTTTCAAATTGTTGGAGAAAATCCAGAGGGTTAGTATAGCTACTTCAGGTACGGCCTCGTCAGGCGGAAAGACAGCCAATTCTCGATAGCATTCAGCATCTTGCTGGGATAACTGATCGACGCTGGACTTCATCGATTTCATTACGCTAGCCTGTTCATACTCAATGAACTCCAGATCAGATTCCCTTAGGGCATCGAGCAGATCTGTCCAGGGCAAACCATCTCTCACTTGAGCACCACATATGGCCAGAGCCAGAGGCAGCCCACCACATTCCAGGATAATTTCATGAGCCTCAGAAGGCAGATTATCGACTTCCTTTTCAGCCCAGCTGGCCAAGAACTTTAATGCCTCTTGGTCGCTGAGCAGATCCATACGATATTCATATGCACCCAGGGCAGTTATAATACGCGCATCACGGGTAGTAATTATCATCCTGCTTCTGGGCCCGAGATTGCTCAATAGTGCCTGGACATCCCCGGAGCGCCACACGTCGTCCAGTATGATCAGGCAGTTTTTTTCGGCTAGCAAGCCGCTCAGAAAGTTATTTCCCTGATTGCTATCTTTAAATATATGGGGCTTTCCATCCAGCATCCAGGCTAGGTCCGACTGTCTCAGAATGATCTTAGGATCGGTGCCTAGGGTCAGCCAAAAAACGCCGTCATGGAAGTGGCCTCTGACCTCTTCGTCTTGGGCCACTGCGGCCGCCAAAACGGACTTGCCGATGCCGCCCATGCCATGAAGACCGGTCTTTCTTGGGACGCCGGTTATGGTCATCGTCCTCTCATCGGTCAGCAGGACATCTCTTACTGCCTTTAGGTCTTCATGGCGCGGCAGGAAATTCGCGGGCAATTCCGGGACGGCGATAAGCTTGGCTAGATGAGTTTCCTTCGTCCTAGAACCGTTTGTAGGTTTATCAAGAATATTATCCGTTCCAGAATAATCAGCTTCCAAAAGATAAATGGATGAAGGATCTATACATTCCCTAACCAGCAATTTCGGTGGATTCCCATCAGGGAAACCTTCAAGGTCCAATGCAACTTTACCTTGCTCAAAGGAGTTCTTTATAGAACGGCCAAACCCGATAGCTTGATAGAACGAGGACGCAAAAGTTATGGCTGCTTGATATCCAACAGCTCCATCAATTCCTATTGTGCAGTCTATTACCGAGGTAATAGCTTCTGCTTGTTGCCTGGAATAGCAGGCATTTAAAAATACAACCTTAATATTATCCTTCATTGCTGAAAATAGAGACTTAATAGCCTTTTTGCTTAATGGCTTATAAGCTCCTTTGTCATTAAATAGGGTAATTTTCCCTGAAGTGCTTCCCCGTCCGGTAAAATGCACAATATGTGGCTTATGCTGATTAAGCAATTGGAGTAGATCCTCGGGCCTTACGGCCCAGGCGGAGATTAGGTCAATTGAATCGCGATGATCTGTAGTTCCTATTTTAGTGGTTATTTCTCGAATTTCTACATCTACTTCCGATCTTTCAGATGACCCCGGATTGGCTGCAACGAACAGCACCTTGATCTTATCCAATTGAAATGCACCTTGATTTTGTAGTTTTCTCGATTGATTAACTACTTGATTTTCCGACTAAAACAATCTGGGATGGATCCATTCCCTCTCTCACTAATAGCTCAGGTGTATCTTCTTCGGGAATATCTTCAAGGAGCAATGCGGTTAACCCTTGATCAAAGGCTTCCTGGATAGAGCGACCAAACCCGATAGCCCGATAAAAGGATGCAGCAAAGGTTATGGCAGCCTTGTCTCCTATGCTATCGCGCATTCCTACCGAGCAATCGATTACCTGCGTGATGGCCTCTGCTTGATCCTTAGAATAACAGGCATTCAAGACAACGGCCCTAACGTTATCCTTGAGAGTTGTGAATAGGGCCCTTATAGCTTTGCTGCTAACTGGCTTGGAAATACCGTTATCATCGGTTAAAATAATTTCGCCCGAATTGCTTCCATGTCCACTAAAGTGAACGATTTGAGGTTTATGCTGGTTGAGCAATTGCAGCAAATCATCAGGCCTAACAGCCCAGGCAGAGATTAGGTCAATTGAATCGCGATGATCCGCAGCTCTGATTTTCGAGGTAATTTCTCTAATTTCCTTATCAAGCGCTAGCTCATTTGTATCAGCAGGATTCGCAGCTAGGAACAGTATTTTGATCTTATTCATTTTGGCATCCTCTTTTTGAATATATTCTGAGTCATCCTTCTCTAGCGAACGTAGTTCTGCATCTATATGGCGATAAAATGGATCAAAAATGCAATCAATGACCGCCCTTATCATTTCGATGAACTCGCCTGATCCACAATAGATAGTAAATCCAATCTCAACTAAACCACTCTCACCTCCAATCGAATGATTTATGCTAAGCTCTAGGACTTTAAGACATTGTGCCGCATACTCCGTCTCATCGTAGGAGAAACCCAAATTTGTCTGGCCGCATCCCAGCGTGCCAGCGCATCCACGCTTGTTTAGCCATCCCTCTGCATCGAATTCCTTGTATATATTCTCAGATTGAAGATTCGCAATGATTTGTTTTATTATTTCAGTATTTTTTGCGAAATATATTGCTCGTGCTAACTCTTCATCCGCCTGGTTAAAATCGGCGCGTAATAACGATTGGCGGCAATTTTGCCAGCGCAGCATTATATTACGTATCGTTTTGCTCATTTAATGCCCTCCGAAGCGTTCGATTTTCCGCTTAAAATCGTCTAGAGCCTTATCTATGTCTTTTTGTGCGCGTCCACAAGATCCATCTTTATCCAATAATTGAATATCTATAAGGCAGTTAGGACAGATAACAATTTCTTCTGTGATAACTTGCTTTAGAAGAACTTCAATGGGCTGCGAGCATTTGGGACATTTATATTCTATTAAGCTATAAGAAATATCTAGATTCAATCTAGCCCCCCATCTTCCATCGTGGATGATCTGTTTAAAGATAGCTCTATCTTAAATATATCGGTTCATTGTGAATAAATGAAAGTCATAACTATCTGCATTTTGAGACGTCGGGAATGCATATCATAAGGGATTGCTTCATGATCGATCTTGAGTGAACCCCTCCGAGTGGATAGCGAGTTAAACCCCTATGAGCAAGCTGCTCAAGCAAGAAGGATGAAAAACCTGATAAGTTAGTCCTTTTTAAGCCAATATCTTAATATGGGCGGTGAAGGCTGACTGTTGCTTGGGGCCACGATCCTGATAGTTAAACCAGCCATATCCCGCGGATGCAAGAATGCGTCTATAGAACGCGAATGATCACCCATCTAGGATTAAGTTATCCCCCATATCTGGACGGCATATATTATGGAGACGCAAGAATGATAAGGTTGGCGGAGTTGATGTCCATTCAGCACTGGATTATAGATCTCCGGATCAGTTCGAATTGGAGGTTGCTTTAAATACCGTTGCTTAACTACCTGTCTACTATCAGGGGTTCAGTGCACAACTACCTTATGCTACAGTATCTGTCCTTATCCAACCCTTTAGACCACCTGCAGAACAGATCTTAGTATGATCACGAAACGCCCAGATCCTCCACCAGTTCGTAACCAAGCCTGCGCGATCTAAGATCTTCAGACTCCAGTCTTTAGGCCCTGTTTAGTTTGTCAAAGGTTACCGCTTCAACACCGAAAAGATTATTATAGTTGTATATGATTGCAGATTTCTCATTTTCCCTATTGCAGCCGCAAGGCTTTTCTAATGAATTACTTATAAAGATAAGTAGGAATTGATGCCGGTATGATCCTGAGCATTGGCCATAAAGTGAGGAAAATTGATCACCGCTATTAATCCAAAGGTTCTAACGTGGGCGCGCAAAAGATGTGGCCTTAGTGTCGAGGATCTAGCTAGAAATCTAGGAAAAGATTCGGATATAGTCCTGCAGTGGGAATCAGGCGAGGCGTTTCCCTCTTATACAACCCTAGAAACGCTCGCTTATGGTCATTTCAAGATACCATTAGCTGTGTTCTTTTTTCCCGAACCGCCAGATATTGAAGACCCTGCAGCAAAATTCAGGCGCTTACCAGAGTACGAACTCGAAAGGCTCTCACCAGACACTTGGCAGAAAATCCTGCTAGCTCAGACATATCAGGATTCTCTCAAGGAATTGCTGCAGGAACCTGCCGCATCAAACTTGGTGTGGCAAGATTTAAAAACCACTGCATCATGCCTTCCTGAACTAGCATCTGATGTTCGCGATTACCTGCACGTATCATTGGAGCAACAGTTTAGCTTTGGTAGAGAAGATAAAGCTTTCAAAACCTGGCGTGATGCCATAGAACAATGTGGTGTTTACACCTTTAAAGACTCATTCAAAGATCGCTTCGTTTCCGGTTTTTGTCTTATTCATGATCAGTTTCCCATTATAATGGTCAACAACTCGAACTCCTTCTCTCGGCAAGTATTTACACTTTTTCATGAATTGGGACATATCTTGCTGGGTGTAAATGGAATTACAGATGTGGAAGACAGCTATATTGATTTAATGAGCAATAAAGACCGTTCGCTCGAGATTGCCTGCAACAAATTTGCATCAGAAGTCCTCGTACCTTCTTCAGCGTTTCTTAAAGAACTGCCGTCATTCGAGGCTGAAGGCCAAGAGATTGTACCAGAACTTGCGAGGAAGTACTCGGTAAGCCGTGAAGTAATTCTTCGGCGTCTCCTTGACTATGGCGCAATAAATCAAGCTTACTATGCTTCGAAGGCTGCTGAATGGAATCGAGACTATTTACGACAAAATCGAGAGACAAAAGGTGGGAATTGGTATCGTACAAGACTTTCATATCTCGGTGAAGGATTCTCACACCTTGCTTTTGAGAATTATCGACAAGGTAAGCTCTCCAAGGCAGACCTTGCAGAGCATCTGAACGTCAGGGCCAGAAAACTTGACCAATTCGAAACCTATATCGGGTGGTAGATTGTACATATTCGACACAAATGTGTTTATGACTCTTGGTGTCTACTACCGAAAACGGTTTCCTACTATATGGGCAACAATGGACACGCTCGCCGATGGAGGAGAATTGATTTCCGTAAGAGAGTCCAGAAGAGAACTAGATCATCTCTGTCATTATGACCATGTAAACGAATGGATTGAACGCTATAAGCATATATTCCTAATTGCATCTGATAATGAGTGCGAGATTGTTGCTAAAATTTTTAGTAGTGAACAATATCGTGGCCTTGTCAAGAATAAGAATATTCGAAAAGGTTCACCGGTCGCAGACCCTTTTATAATCGCCGCTGCAAAAACACGGAACGGAATCGTTGTTACGCAAGAGTCATCAAAATACAATGGAGCAAGGATTCCTGCAGTATGCAAGGAACTCGGTATCAGGTGTATCAACCTCGAAGGCTTTCTTGAAGAACAAAGTTTGGAGTTCTGAATCTGTAAGATTATCATGAGCTTACAAGCTGAGCTTGTTGGTAAAGTGTATAGCAACGATGTTGGTAGCTTATGCTAACTAAAGAGGAGCTAAGATCGAGGATATATCAATAATATTGGAGATAATTCTGATGAATTTAAGTTATATTGAGCAATATTTCAAATTCATTTCTGATAGTTCAGAAAATTTGCTTAGAAGAACAGAAAGGAGACCAAACCGACACCCTCAACTGTGGTCGCGAATGTAATCTACCGAAAAGCGGTAACATAGGACGCAATAAATGTTGCCGTCAAAACGAATCCATGCATTCGATTCTCGTTGAAAATTTCAGTAACATTAACACATGACTCAAACTGAGTATGCGAAAACCTGTGATCTTGCTCTGTCGCAACGCAGCCAGCCGATTGAGTCCAAACACATTCGAGCAGCCCGAGTTGCAGGCTTCCTTAGCAATATATTTAAGTGGGATCGTGATTGAGACAATGCATGATTGATCCAGCTGATCTAATTAGATTTGGCTACTTCCCAAAGGAACTACCTCCTCCTTTTACTACAGATCATATTGCGAATCATGTACCGTTACTGCTTAGCATTATTCCTCAGAAGCTAATAACAAGCAGGTGCTGTAGACATTCTATCCCGAAAGTGAAGAACTTGCGTAGAGATCTGAAGATCCCAAATCCGCAGAATCAATTAAGGTTATGCGAGTATTTATCCAATAATTGGCCTGATATCGAAGCATTCTTCCAGCAATCTGCCATATCACTTAGTATACCAATAAAAGACACAAAAAAAAGAGCCGTTAGAACTAAAACAGATATAAAAGATATATATATAGAATTACTTCATCGATCGATAGGTTGTTCATATAGATTGCATGTGGACATATCAAATTACTATTCCAATATGTATACACATTCAATTCCTTGGGCATATTATGGCAAAAAATTTGCAAAAGTTAACCGGCATGAATCCCTGCTGGCCAATAAGATAGACAAAATGATCCAAAGCCAGCAAGATGGGCAAACCTTAGGAATACCTATTGGGCCAGACACATCATTAATAATCTCCGAGATAGTCGGAGCAGCCATTGATATCCGTTTGGCCGAAGAATTTCCAAATTTAAAAGGCGGTCGATATATTGATGACTATTTTCTCTATTTCGAAGAAAAAGAACAAGCAAATGCAGTCTTAAGAAAATTGCATGAAATCATTTCGGATTTTGAGTTAAATATTAACCGCGAAAAGACTGAGATATCGGAGTTACCTGACTATTTAGGAGACATAAAATGGCGATATGAACTGAGCATGTATAGTTTCAAAAATGATTCTGAAAGCCAATTGAATAGAATCATTGACTATTTTAACAAGGCGTTTGAATACTCCAAACAATATCCTGAAGATTATGTTCTTAGATATGCCTTAGGAAGGATAAAGCAATTAAAGGTGTATAAAGAGAATTGGCCAATCTATGAGTCATTCTTATTGCATGCCATAACGGCAGAGCCTAGCGTGATTTCAATTGCTACAAATATATTTTATACATATAAAAAAAATGACTACAATTTAGCTATCGACAAGATATCGCATTTAATTGATGCCTTTATTAAATTTCATTGCAAATATCATCACCATAACGAAATAGCATGGGCCCTTTGGCTAAGTAAGATGTTGGAAATTAAAATAAATGATGTATCTGCAAAGTGCATTTCTCAAATAATGGATTCTATAATCGTTTTAATAGCTTTGGACCTAAACAATAATGGATTAATAACGAATGGCTTGGATAAGTCCAATTGGATAGATGTGATGAGTGATGGTCAACTTTATGATGATAATTGGCTTCTATGTTATGAGGCCAATGTTAAGGGATGGCTTCATTCAAGAAAAGGAAAAGACTACATAGCCAAAGATAAGTTCTTCTCATATTTAAGAGGGTATAATATACAATTTTATGATGTTAATAAAAAATCGACTATATATGAATTGAAAGAAGAACAAGATGGAGAGCCTGATGAATACATAAAGCTAACATATATCTAGTGTTGATCTCCTCATCTTCGCCTGATCGAATTCCTGCAATCATCGAAGCTCCCAGTGGCATCCACCGGAGCTTCAGGAATGAGGCCTCAACGGGTGCCCGCCATTGTCTCTTATGCAGATTGAAAGTTTTTCCAACTACTGGTCTAGTCTATCTAGCCCTGCTTCGCCGAACTAGTCCACCAGTAAGCATTATGCCAGATCCGCGGGCCATCATCTTTCTGCCTTTGCACCAGAGCCATAAGCCCCATCTCGCTAAAGCCCTTAAGGAGAGAAAGTCGCCTCTCTCGCGGATCCGATCAATTACCTAAAAGTCTACATCGTCTTCTTTAACCTGATAGGCAACCACATCAAAGCCGATCTGGCCAAGCCCTACCGCAACACGCCTTTCTCGAAGAAGGGCAAGTAGCTAATGCAGCTCGCGGAGAAGGAATATGAGAACAGCTACGAGGGCGACATGATCATGATTGACAGATGGGGTGGATTTGAGGACGTGCCCCAGGATTATCTGAACTCGGTCTGAGCATTCTATGTCGGATTAGTTTAAGGAGGAAGTCATAAGCTGCTGCAATTCCGAGATAAGCGCGACGGGCTAAGTATCACGATCCAAAGACTCTGTTAGAAGCCATATCACATCTATCGAGTCAGAGGATGGATCTTGGCTAGATCTGGGGCGAGGAGTGGGAGGGGGGAAGTCGACAGAGTGGAAGATGGTGATTCTCATAGAATGTCCATAGGCGTGGGATACATCGATGGGACATCTACGCCTCAAATATTTGCCTGGAGCGATCAGTTTTTGTGCTAGGATGTTATACTTCTCACAGTCATTAAAATGAGAGAAAAAAATACAAGTAAAATATCGCGTTTCGGGTTTAGACTTGAAAAAGTTGGAGTACATACATCTCGCACCATGATGCTAGAGGATCTACGACTTCTGCTATCTTATATGAGTAGTCCAGACGCTACAAAAAGTGATTATCTCAAGGCGATCAAAGAAGATAATTGCCTGGGAAAACGTTCTGGAAAATCCAGAAAACTTGCCGCTAGCCATTTGGTTTATCTTTACTCTCTCGATTCTTCTCTTGCTATTTTTCGTTCGCTTCATTATTTTTGGAATAGAGACTCTGAGGGGCAACCGATCCTGGCTTTGCTGTGTGCATACGAGAGAGATGCCCTCCTTCGAACGAGTGCTCCATTCATTCTGAATTTCGCAGTTGGCGCGACAGTCAGTCGCGAACACATGGAAAAATATATAGACCTTAGATGCCCAAGTCGCTTCAGCAAAGCAACTCTAAAATCAACCGCGCAAAACCTGAACAGCACATGGACTAAGTCGGGTCATCTCACGGGAAAGGCGAAAAAGATGAGATCTATGGCCAAGGCAACCGCAGGATCAGTAGCTTATGCACTCTTTCTTGGGTATCTGACCGGAATTCGTGGGGAATCTCTGTTCAAGAGCGAGTATGCCTCTCTCCTGGATTGTTCCCCGGATCAAGCTATGGAGTTGGCTGAAGATGCGTCGCGGCGTGGATGGATCATATTCAAAAGAATAGAAAATGTAGTAGAGGTTCAATTTCCCAAGATTCTCACAGCTCAAGAAAGGGAGTGGATAAGTGACCAAGATTAAACAACTGATAAATTCGTACAGCAAGTTCATCGCCATTCCCTGGCGCAGCGATGCAGCAGCAGCTCAGCGTGTCATTTTCTGCATCTATGGCGAAAAAGACGAACTCCGTCTAAGGGCAAAAATTGATGAATTCGAGATCGCATCCCGGCAGTCAGGTCATGGCTGGATTGTATTTGATCTTACGGATACTTTTCCTGCCTGGCTTGCCAGCCAGAAATATGCTGCGAGCTACTTCAAGAAACCTGAGCATCTCTACACTCTGCTTCCCAAGTATCTTGCATTCATAACCAACGATTTTGAGGAATTCATTCGGGCCAATTCGGTTACGGAAAACTCCGTGGTTGCCTTAAAGGGAGTAGGCTCACTTTTTGGCCTTCTGAAGGTCAAAGAAGTTGTAGATAAATTTGCGCCTCTCGTGAAGGGAAGGCTGCTGGTTTTCTTTCCTGGAAGCTACGAAAATAACAACTACCGCTTACTGGATGGATATGATGGGTGGAACTACCTTGCAGTGCCAATAACTGCGGATAAGGAGTTCTAATTGAGGGGACGATGATCAATCGAGAAATTTACCAAAAAGATCCTGCTACCCAAAAACTTGTTAATGAGGGTGTAGCGAGCGTAAATGACGAAAAGACCAAGAAGGCTATGGATGTCCTCCGATATGAGCTGGAAACCTTCGTCTGCAATGGACAATACAAGAGAGGCATGGAGGACATCCTAGAAACATACTTGAAGAATATCGGCGAAGCGCAACAGCCGGCTGCCTGGGTCAGCGGCTTTTATGGATCTGGAAAATCCCATCTGGTTAAAATGCTTCGTGCGCTCTGGATCGATACGGCCTTTGAAGATGGAACTACGGCACGGGGAATTGCCGATCTTCCGATTCCTATCCCAGACCTTCTCAAAGAGCTGAGCATGCAGTCAAAACGGCATGGTGGACTTCATGCGGCTTCCGGAACCTTAGGTGCGAGCGCAAGTGGAAGCGTACGATTGGCACTTCTTCGAATAATATTCAAGTCTGCAGATCTCCCCGAGCTTTATCCAGTTGCCCGTTTTGTCATGTGGCTGAAGAGTGAAGGCATCTATGAAAAAGTGAGGGAATATTTGGAGCAGAATGGGCATATTTGGCAGGAAGAATTGGATAACTTCTATGTTGCAGAGGGCCTGCAAGAAGCGTTGGTATATGTCAAACCCAATCTATTTTCTTCTCCACTGGCATGTGCAGAGACTCTCAATAATCAATATCCTCTCGTCCAGGATATCTCAAGCGATGAGATGATAAGAGCAATTCGCCAGGCTCTTTCCAAGGATGGCGTATTTCCTCTAACTCTTATAGTCCTTGACGAGGTCCAAGTGTATATAAATGAGGATAGTCAGAGGTCGGATGATGTACGAGAGGTTATTGAAGCCTGCTGCAAGAACATCGGCGGAAAGCTCTTCTTTATAGGCATAGGGCAAACGGCCATAACAGGAACGCCAAACCTCAAGAAGCTTGAAGGCAGATTCCGGATACGTGTCGAGCTCTCTGATGCCGATGTTGACGAAGTGATTCGAAAAGTAATACTCGCGAAGAAGGCTAATGCAATTATCCCAATCAAACAGGTAATGCAAACCAATTTGGGGGAGATCTCCCGGCATCTCTCAAATACCACCATTGGCCATCGACAAGATGACATCAATTTCTTTGTTCAGGATTATCCTCTTTTGCCTGTCAGACGCCGCTTCTGGGAAAATACTTTGCGCGTACTCGATCAGACTGGCACCGATAGCCAGCTCCGTAATCAGCTAAGCATGGTGCATAAGGTTATCCAGACAAATCTGGATGAAACTCTCGGTCATGTAGTCCCTGCAGATTACCTCTATTTCGATTCAGCTGAGAAATTGCTCCAATCACGCATCCTGCCCCGCAATGTTCACGAGAAGACCATGAGCTGGTACAAGGGATCAGCAGATGAGCGTCTTGTGGCACGAGCTTGTGGCCTGGTGTTCCTCATCAACAAGCTGGCAGGAAGCAACGATGAGATTGGAATTAAAGCCACTGTTGATACTCTTGCAGACCTGATGGTGGAAGATCTCTCTATGGGGAGCAGCGCGCTTCGCAGCAAGCTTCCAAGTCTCCTTGATAAATGCGATCTCCTCATGAAAGTTGGTGAGGAATACCGCATCCAAACAGAAGAGAGCACAGCATGGACGAACGAGTTTCTCAGCCAGGGCAGTCAACTGGCAAATCTTGCGCACCGCATCGAAGCAGAGCGCAATGACCGCATCCGGGGCAAATTCAAGGAGATGGTAAATAAGCTCTCGCTAACTCAGGGAAGATCAAAGGTGATCAGGGATATATCTCTGGTATTTGATTCACAGCTCCCAGCGGATCATGATAAAAAAATCTACGTTTGGGTTAGGGATGGCTGGAGCCTCGATGAGAGTTCTATCAGGGCGGAGGCTCTGCAGGCTGGAAATCAATCTCCAACTGTCTTTGTTTTTATCCCTAAGCGTTCAGCGGATGAATTGCGTCATCAATTGATCGATTATAAGGCGGCCAGCGCCACTCTGGACATAAGAGGAGTTCCGAATACGCCTGAGGGCATGGAAGCTCGTGACGCCATGTGTACAATTCAGATGAGAGCTGAGGGCAAAATCAAGGATTTGATGGATGACGTCTTCTCAGGTTCTCGCGTTTTTCAGAGTGGAGGCAATGAGATTGTCGGAAATGATCTGCGGAGCATGGTGCTTGAGGCTGCTGAGAATTCTTTGAAGCGACTATACCCGCAGTTCGAGATAGCAGATCACGCTGGGTGGGATAAAGTATATTCCAGGGCCAAGTTGGGATCTCCAGATGCCCTCAAAGCAGTAGGGGACGATGGTAAGCCCGAGAACAATCCTGTATGCAAAGCTATCCGTGGCTTCATAGCAGGTGGAAAAAAGGGTTTGGAAATTCGAGATCATTTTGAGGATGCCCCATTTGGATGGTCGAGGGATGCGATAGATGGCGGCTTGCAGGTGCTGCTCGTAGACGGTATTATTCGGGGGCATGATGAAAGAGGGAAATCGATCGACTTCAAGGAACTAGAGAGGAAAGCCATTGGCAAAGTGACCTTCAAAGTTGAATCAGATACAGTGGCAACTGAGCAGCGCATTCAGATCCGAAAGCTTCTCCAGAAGGCTGGCATTGCCGCAAAACACGGAGAGGAGTTGTCTGCTGTGCAGCAGTTTCTTCAGAGGATGCAAGATTTGGCCAATCGGGCTGGAGGCGACGCACCCAAACCTGTCCCACCGGATACCTCTTCATTGGGTGAAATTCGATTGACTGCCGGAAACAGCCAGCTTCTAGCCCTCTACGATCTGCGGGAAAAGCTCGGTCAGGTATTTGATGACTGGAGTAAACAAGCCAGCCAGATCGAGAGACTCTGGCCTTCCTGGATGATTCTTCAAGAACTGCTCAAGCTAGCTGGTAAGACCAAAGCAGGAGAGGAAGTACGAAGCCAGGCCCAGGCAATTGAGGATCAGCGTTTGTTGTTGGCTGAACCAGATCCGGTTTTACCACTTGTGAAGTCGCTCGAAGATGCATTGCGAAGAGAGTTGGCCGCGTTTAATCTGAGATATGGAATAGAGATGGAGAGCCAGAGTGCACAACTGGAAGCTGATTCATCTTGGCAGAAGATTTCTGAAGGCAAACGATCCGAGATCCGGCAGAGCTGTGGAATCACCCCCGCAGTTTCTCTCACCGTGGGTACACGAGATGATCTGATCAGGGCTCTGCAAAAGCATCCCCTCAAGGTTTGGAATGACCGGATTGATGCACTGCCAGAGCGTTTTGCCTGTGCCAGGGAGATGGCTGCCAGAGAGCTGGAACCTAAAAGTCAGACTGTAAATATTCCGCGCCGAACCCTCAAGAGCGATGACGAGATAGACGCTTGGGTGAAAGAAGTGACCGATCAGCTAAAGACCGCTCTCAGCAAAGGGCCAGTTGTGATCCGCTAGGAGACCATGGAATGCAGCCACTGGAAAAGACACTTAGAAGCAAGCTGGAGCGCACAGTAAGAGAGGCCAGGGACGTTTCCGAGGCCGCAGCCAGAGCCTCGCTGGAGCAGCTTGGAGTTAGTGAGATCAACCCCTATCCACATCTCAACGAAGACGAGCGCCGCCTGCGCGTGCGTCTGCGTGCTCACGGCCGCCAACTTGGAGATGTTCGTGACCCCGATGGGCGACAAGAGACTTCTCGCCTAATAGAAGAGGTGGCTTACCAACACTGGCACCGCATGCTATTCGCCCGCTTTCTGGCGGAGAACAATCTGCTAATGTATCCTGATCCGGTGCAGCCCATCCCGGTTACCCTGGCGGAGTGCGAGGATCTGGCCGCCGAGGAAGGCGCGAAGAACGGCTGGGAGCTGGCAGCCCGCTTTGCCGCCCGAATGCTGCCCCAGATCTTCCGGCCCGATTCACCTGTTTTCCTGCTCTCGCTTCCTCCAGAGCATCAGCAGAAGCTGGAACGGCTGCTGGCCGAACTCCCGGCGGAGGTCTTTTCCGCCTCCGACTCCCTTGGCTGGGTCTACCAGTTCTGGCAGGCCAAGAGGAATAAAGCGATTAATGATTCAGAGATGAAGATCGGTGGCAAAGAGTTGCCAGCTGTTACCCAGCGCTTTACCGAACCCTACATGGTCAGTTTTTTGCTTGACAACACCCTTGGGAGCTGGTGGGCCTCTAAACGGCTTTCAAAGGACGACTTGAAAAATGCCCAGAGCGAGGAAGAGCTGCGTCAGAAAGCCTCCTTGCCCAGCGTGCCATTGACCTACCTTCGATTTGCCAAAGGCGAAGATGGCATATGGGCCCCTATTGCAGGAACCTTTGACAATTGGCCGGAGCATCTAGGCGAATTTAAGGCACTTGACCCGTGTACAGGTTCTGGTCATTTTCTGGTGGCTGCCTTGTTAATGCTCGTACCCATGCGCATGAACCTGGAAAGGCTTTCACCCAGAGAGGCGGTAGATGCCGTTATACTGGAGAATCTACACGGCCTGGAAATCGACCTACGTTGTGTAGAATTAGCCGCTTTTGCTCTGGCCTTAGCAGCGTGGTGCTATCCTGGGACGAGTGGATACCGCCAGCTCCCTGAGTTAAATCTCGCCTGTTCAGGGCTTTCGATCAGTGCAAAGAAGATGGACTGGCTTGCACTTGCGGACGATGATGAAAACCTGCAGTTCGCGTTAGATGTACTTTATCAGCAATTTGCGAACGCACCAGAGCTTGGCAGCCTGATAAATCCTAGAGCGGGATTTTCTAAAAGCAAGCTAATCAGAATTGATTGGGAAAAGATATCTCCTCTTCTCACTAAAGCCCTCTTAAGCGAACATGATGACGAAAAAATGGAAATGAAAGTAGTAGCGTGGGGTGTCGCGAAGGCTGCTGCTTTGCTAGGGGATAGTTATAATTGGATCATTACAAATGTACCTTACCTGGGCATTAGAAGACAAGAGCAATTCTTGAAAGGCTATTGCGCAAATTTCCATAAATTGGCCAAAGGTGATATTGCAACAGTGTTCTTGGATAAATATCTAAAGAATAATATCCTCCCGGGAGGGTGTTACTCGGTAGTAACCCCAAGCGCAATTGTAAACAAAGACTATTTTACAGAGTTGCGTAAGGAGATATTGGAATTATATAAGCTGAGCCTGATTGCTATACTGGGCCCACACGCCTTTGAAACTATAACGGGGGAAGTAGTTGATGTTGTGTTGTTTTCGATCACTAGAAACGCGCAAAATGCGTCAGATACGTTTGGATACATTGATGTCTCAACAGCAAGAAATGCCTGTGAGAAGGCCAATCGCCTTAAAATAGAAAAAGTATCACGACTTCAGCAACGGAATCAGCTATCAAATCCGGATTATCGAATTCAATCTAACTCATACGAAGGCTCTAGGCTACTAATTGACTATTGCGAATGCCCTCAAGGAATTAAGACAGGAGATGATGAAAGATGGTTGAAACAATTTTGGGAGTTGATCTTTTTTGATCGTTGGGTGTTCTGCCAATCATCGAGTAAGGGTAGCCAAAAATTTGGAGGGCTGGAAAAGATAATAGATTGGTCTACTAATGGTAAAGGGATGGTCAGACCACGTTTGGATAGTCCTGCTATAGGCAAGTGGGCTGTTGGCTTGTCACAAACTGGTCAAAAACGTCCAGTTCTTTTTTTAGGATATCGTTTTGATAGCAATATCGCTCCTGTAATGCCATTGAAACCTGAACATCTTCTGCCCATATGGGCATTTTGTAGTTCAAATAAGTTTATAGATCAACTGAGCGAGAATAGCCGAGGACTCTTTACAACTAATACAGCGCTTCTGCAAGTTCCCTTCGATCTAAACTATTGGGGCAAAATCGCTGCCGAGCGCTATCCCAATGGCCTGCCCAAGCCTTACTCTGATGACCCCACCCAGTGGATCTTCCACGGTCACCCGGCCCAGAGCGATGCGCCTCTGCAAGTTGCCATCGCCCGACTATTGGGCTACCGCTGGCCTGCCGAGAGCGACCCAGAGATGGAGCTGTCCGATGAAGCCCGCGCCTGGGTGAAGCGATGCGACGAGCTGCTGGCCTTCGCAGACGACGACTGCATTGTCTGTATCCCGCCAGTGCGAGGCGAGTCGGCAGCATCGGACTATCTGCTCAACCTGCTGGCTGCAGCCTACGGCCCAGAGTGGTCTACGGACAAACTCAATGAGCTCCTCAAACAGGCTGACCACGCTGGCAAGTCCCTGGAGAGCTGGCTGCGGGACCGGTTTTTCGTCCAGCACTGTCGGCTATTCCACCACCGCCCCTTCATCTGGCATATCTGGGATGGCCTGCATGACGGGTTTGCGGCACTGGTCAACTACCATAAGCTCGATGCCAAACTGCTGGAGAGCCTGATTTACACCTACCTGGGAGACTGGATCAGTCGCCAGAAGGACGACATTCGAAATGGTGTGGACGGTGCTGAGGAGAAGCTTGCTGCTGCCGAGGCGCTCAAGAAGCGGCTGGAGCTGATTTTAGAGGGCGAGGAGCCTTACGATATCTTTGTGCGCTGGAAGCCATTGCAAGATCAGCCTCTGGGCTGGGACCCGGACTTAAACGATGGCGTGCGGCTTAATATCCGTCCTTTCATGAGCGTGCCCGATGTGGGAAAGAAGGGCGCGGGAGTGCTGCGGGACAGGCCCAACATAAACTGGAATAAGGATAGGGGCAAGGACGTGGAGAGCGCGCCGTGGTATCACCTCTTTGGGGGCGATAGGATAAACGACCACCATCTTAGCCTTGAGAATAAGAGAAAAGCGCGAGCGGAGGCAGCATGATAAAGTCCGTAAGTAACCGCCCTATCACGGAGCTTCTCAATAGTGATGGGGATACGATTTATGAGGTTCCACGTTATCAGAGAGAATATACTTGGAGCAGAGATGAATGGGAGAATCTCTTTAACGATATCCAGGAAAATGACGAGGGCTACTTCCTCGGCTCTATGATCTGTATTAATCGAGGCAGTATCCTCTCCACACCGCAGCCGCTTGAGCTAGTGGATGGACAGCAGCGGGCGGCTACATTATCGCTGCTCTTGGCAGCAATTTATTCGATACTGAATGAACATAAAGAATCTTTAAGTTTTGAAGAGCAGCTGGAGCTTCTAAACCTGAAAAGAAAGCTTGTTCTGAAGAAAGATGCCGATCAAACACGCGTAGTCCTCCAGGTACAAAATAATAACTTGAGGGATTATAAAGCGGTACTCTCGGAGGCCGGTGTTCTCAAATCGTATGACGTGCCGCCCTACGCTGGAAATAGAAAGATCTTCAAAGCATATCGCTACTTCCAAGATCGGATAAATCATCTTTCAGACCGGCCCGAGGATAATATAAAATCCATAATGGACCTTCGTGAGAAAATCAACAACTCAACAATGGTGTTGATCGAAGTCGAATCCCATTCAGATGCATACACTCTATTTGAATCGCTGAACAACAGAGGAGTTCCCCTAACCGCCGTCGATCTCATCAAAAATAAGCTACTATCAAGGCTTGAGATACTCGATCCGAAGCATATCGATGTGCACTTTGAGAGCTGGAACTTATTAATAAAGTACCTGGGGGATGACTACACAATTCAAGAGCGGTTTTTCAGGCAATATTATAACGCATTTAAAAATAAAATAAAAAATGAAATAGAAACTCTCTCCGGCATCCCCGTAGCCACCCGCTCAAACCTCATGCGTATCTATGAAACGCTGATAGAACGCGATACCAAGGATTTTCTTGATAAGATCCTCGAAGCAGGCAGATGCTATTCATTGATCCTCAACAATATCGAGGATGAGAGGCACCCTTCATTATCCAAACCACTAGTAGACCTTGAACGCATCCAGGGAGCGCCATCGTATCTGCTTCTTCTCTATCTCCTTATGGAAAGAAATCGCTTAAATCTAGATGACAGGCACCTCAGCCAGATCATCCAGTTCCTCGTCAAGTTCTTTGTGAGAAGGAACCTGACAGATATACCTCCAACTCGGGACTTAACTCGACTTTTCATGCATATCGTGGAAGGCATAAACGACCAGACCGGTGAGAATGTTGTGAAAAAAATCACAAGAGAGCTTATTGCAGAATCCTCAGATGAGGAGACATTCCGCAAACGCCTGGAGGGGCCGGTCTATTCAGAGAACTCAGATGCAATTCGGTTCATCCTCTGTGCCATTGCTGAAAAAGAGATGAACCGGGAACGATGGACAGATCTTTGGGCGACAGATAAGAAGCAATATTATTGGACTATAGAACATATCTTTCCCCAAGGCCAGAAGATTCCCCAAAGCTGGGTTGATATGATCGCTAGCGGAGACCATGAAACGGCAGCGGATATTCGGGCTCACCATGTTGACCGTCTTGGTAACCTGACCATCACAGGCTTTAACAGTACTCTCAGCAACAAAAGCTTTATTGAAAAGAGAGATCGAACTGATAAAAAGGGCAGTTACGTAGGATACAAAAACGGCCTCTACCTTAACAAGGATCTTGCTGAATGCACAGAGTGGACCGTCGATAGCATTGAGAAGCGTACTGAATTGCTTGTTAAGGAAGCCCTCGATTTGTTCAAATTGGAGGTGAAGGTATAAATGCTCGTCATCGAGCGCCTGATCAAATCTATCAGGGATGCCGCCACATTCAATCCAGAGGTCCAGACCGCACCTGCATGCATCCTCTGGCCAGATCACGGCCGCCAGTGGGAAGCAGTGATTCCCCGCTTGCAGGAAGAGCTGCCGGAGCTTCTTGTTCTAGGCGACTACAGCCCAGAAAATCGCACAGGCCCGGCCATCTGGCTTCGTTGTGTGGTTGCCCGCAAAATCGAGGATGTAAGACTACCCGCCGATAGACCGCCCATTATATACCTACCAGGAATCAGCCGCCAGGACCTAAGAGCAGTGGAGAGCTGCCAGGATTACTTAAAGCCGCTCGCTGAGCTGCAATATCGTGGAGCAATTTGGTCCCAGATCAACTCCAAGGATTGGACCATCCTCATGTTCCTCAGATCCGATCAAGGCGGCCTGGGGCTGGATGTGGCCCAGGATAACGAGACTAAGAACGCCATTCAGATAGCCCTCTACCGCCTGCTCGATGAAGATATCGAACTTCTCAGAGGAAAACGACTGGATAAGGATTATTTCAATACCCTTCTTACCGGCGATCCGGTGCGAGATCTTCTCCGATGGCTCGACCAGGGCGAGGATTTTATTGAAAAAAGGAGCGACAATGAATGGATAGCCTTTGTAGAGGTCTGCAAGTCACAGCTTGGCTTCAATCCGGAGGATGAGGGGACTATCTCCGGAGCAACAAATTTAGCGGCTCATGAAGGATCGTGGAAGCCTGTCTGGGAACGGTTCTGTGAAGCACCAAAGCGTTATCCGAATATCCCAACCCTCATCCGGGAAAAGTGCAAACCGCCTAAGGGGAAGCTCTTCTGGCACACAGGAGAAAGCCCAACTGAAGGATGGCCCCAGTGGAACGAAGAACAGGAGAATAAGCTTCGTAAAGACCTTGAGCTCTTAGACAGCTTGCCCGCTCATGAGGCCCGAAAAAAGATCGAGGACCTGGAAAAACAGCACGGCTCAAGGCGGTCACTTGTATGGGCAGAACTTGGTGAAGCTTCGCTTGCCCAGGCTTTGGAGCACCTATTCGTCCTTGCACGTACAACAGAAAACCCCCTGGCTGTCGGTACCCTCGAAGAGCTGGCGGCAACATACCGCACATTCGGCTGGACTGCAGATGATGCAGTGATCCGATCAATTGCCGCCGTGAATAAAACAGAAGACATAGAGGCAGTTAAAAAGACGATACGGGCCGTTTATCTCCCCTGGGTTGAAGAATCGGCCAGATATCTGCAAAACCTCGTGGAAGGCTCGGGCTATCCTGGTGGCTGTGCATCCACCCGTAAAACAAGTCAACATAAAGAGGGGGAGTGCATCCTCTTCGCAGACGGTCTTCGTTTTGATGTGGCTAAGAGGCTGAAAGAGCGGCTAATCAATCGCGGATGCCAGGTCGAAGAGAGAATGATTTGGGCGGCACTTCCAACGGTTACCGCAACCGGCAAGCCCGCTGCAGCTCCCATTTGGGACAAAATCGGCGGCGAGGTAGGCACCAGCTTTGAACCCAGTATTGCTGAGTCGGGGCAGTTGCTTAGCGGATATTACCTTAAAAAGCTATTGAAGAATGCCGGATGGGATATTCTTGATGCTTCATCGAATGGCTCTGGGAAAGGAAATGCCTGGTGTGAGTTTGGCGACATTGACCGTGAAGGCCATGACCGAGGATGCAAACTGGCTACCCGCATTGATGGAATACTTGGCGATGTCGAGGAGAGAGTCCTGCAGCTTCTTGGAGCGGGCTGGCAGAACGTTCACATCGTCACGGATCACGGTTGGCTTTTGATGCCCGGCGGTCTTCCCAAAATCGAGTTGCCAAGCGAACTGACTCAAGTCAAATGGGGCCGCTGTGCTTCCATCAAACCAGGCGCAACAACTGCAGAGAAGCAATTTCCGTGGTATTGGAATCCAGGCCAGTACTTTGCCTTGGCCGATGGCATCAGTTGCTATCGAAGTGGTGAAGAATACGATCACGGTGGCTTGAGCCTTCAGGAATGCCTCACGCTCGAATTAATTGTCTCATCGGCATCGTCCTTTGCATCTGGCACTAAAGTAGACCTCAAAATAGACTGGAAGGGATTACGCTGCAAGGTCGTTGTGAATGGTGGACTCCCTGGATTATCAATCGATATTCGCGAGCAGCCTGGAAATTCGTCGTCCAGTCTCGTTAAGGGAGGGAAGCCATTGCATGAAAACCAAGAGGTCTCCTTGGTCGTCGAAAATGAAGATCTGGAAGGAGACGAAGCCATTGTAGTTGTCCTTGACGCAAAAGGCAGTCTTGTGGCTCAATTAGACACGATTATTGGTGGGGAGTAGCGAATGAATGAACTAGATCATATAGATCGCCTGGCAGCCGCCTCTCTTGATGGATATCTTGTACGAAAGGATCTTGTCCGCACTTTTAGCCGCCAATTCCCGGTGCCAACCTATGTGGTAGAGTTCCTCCTGGGACGCTATTGTGCTAGTATCAACGAAGACGAGATCCAGGAAGGTCTGGGAATCGTCCAGCGTCAGCTCAATTCCCGTACGGTAAGGGCCGGAGAAGAAGAGCTCTTCAAGGCCCGAGCAAAAGAGGACGGCGAGGTTAAGATTATAGATCTCATCACTGCCCGTTTAGATGCCAAGACTGACTCTTATGTGGCGACGCTGCCGAGTCTTCAGCTAAACGACGTCCGGATCATTCCCGAACTTGTAAGAGAGCACGAACGGATGCTAACCGGAGGATTTTATGCCGAGATATCTCTCACCTATGATGCAGCTATTGCTCAGGAGAATAAAGGAAGAGCTTTTGGAATCAATAACCTTCGAGAGATCCAGCTCTCTAAAAGGGATGTCCTGGATGTTCTGGTAAAGGCGAGAACAAATTTTTCCACGGAAGAATGGAAGGCATTTTTACTGCGTAGTATTGGTATAGAACCTGCATTACTCTCCGACCGAGCCAAGAACGCTCTTTTGCTGCGAATGGTTCCGCTTGTCGAAAGGAACTACAACCTCGTTGAATTGGGACCCAGAGGCACTGGTAAGAGCCACCTTTTTCAACAAATATCCCCGTACGCTCACCTGATATCGGGTGGCAAGGCTACAGTTGCGAAGATGTTCGTGAATAATTCGACTGGGCAGCGTGGTTTGGTTTGCTTATATGATGTTGTTTGTTTTGACGAAATATCAGGGATCTCATTCGATCAAAAAGATGGCATCAACATAATGAAAGGCTACATGGAATCAGGCGAATTCAGCCGCGGTAAGGAGAGCATCCGCGCTGATGGCAGCCTGGTGCTAGTCGGCAACTTTGAAGTAGACGTCGAACATCAACAGCGCATAGGACACCTCTTTGGTCCCATGCCCAAAGAGATGCGAGATGATACCGCCTTTATGGATCGCATTCATGCCTTTCTTCCTGGCTGGGATGTGCCCAAGATCAGCAAGGAATATTTAACCGATCATTTCGGCCTTGTGAGTGACTTCCTTTCTGAATGCTGGACCCAGCTGAGGAATCAAAGCAGAGTATCTACGTTTCAGAACAGGATATTCTTTGGGGGAGCTCTAAGCGGTCGAGACATTAATGCTGTAAACAAAACGGTCAGCGGCTTATTAAAGCTCCTCTATCCTGGAAGCGAGTCTGTCATCTCAGATGAGGACCTCGAATGGGCTGTTCGCATTGCTATGGAGAGCAGGCGCCGGGTCAAAGAACAACAGAAGCGGATCGGTGCAGCAGAGTTTAGAAACACTCATTTCAGTTATGTCCTTGGTGAGGATGGTGTTGAAAAGTTCGTATCCACACCGGAATTGCAGAGTGAAAACAGCATAGGTAGCGATCCTCTGGAACCTGGACAGGTCTGGACCATAAGCCCAGGCGGAATGGAAGATCATCCTGGATTGTACCGCATTGAGGTCAACGAAGGTCCGGGTTCGGGCGTCAAAATTCTCAATAAGCCAGTGCCTCCGGCTTTCCGCGAAAGCATGAGCTATTCAGAGCAGAACCTCTACGCAAGATCTGCACAACTCGTGGGGGATAAAGATCCAAGACACCACGAATTTACAGTCCAGCTCAGGGCTTTTGATCTCTCGAAATCAGGGGCAAAACTGAGTGTGGCAGGCTTGGTCGCTCTCTGCACTTCATTGCTAAAGAAGAGCGTTCGTGGTGGCTTAATTATTGTAGGGGAAATAGCGTTAGGCGGTTCCATTGAGCCCATTCACAATCCTGTAGGAATTGTTGAAATTGCTGTTGAAAAGGGTGCAATAGCTTTGCTAATGCCTGTATCCTGTCGTCGTCAACTTTTTGATCTATCTGATGACATGGCAACGAGGATCGATATTCAATTCTATTCGGACGCTAAGGATGCATTGTTGAAGGCTATTGCGGATTGACTGGGGTGGGGTTTCAAATGAATAAATACATTTTTTAAAAAATGATAAAATTAGTAATTTAAATCTTATACCGCTTGCCCTCCTCACCTCCTCCACAGGACTGTCATCTCCATATATTTGCTTTTGTCTTCCCGCTCGCCTTCCAGTAAAGATATCAGTAGAGCCCATGCTGATCCGTGGTGGGCTTGGCACAGCGGGGCAGGTGGGCTTGCTGCACCTTACCCATCCACGTAGAGCCTCTGTCCCCAGGAGAGGGATCATACCCGCTTGCCTGCGCCGACAGCATCGTAACTGCAACTCTCAATACCCGGCTTGGTCTTCCAGTAGGCCTTGTGCAAAAACATTGGCAGCTGAGAAAATGCCTCCATTAGAAGAGCATGCAGGAATCGGGGGCCTGATGTGCGATCGTTCAAATAGAGTTTTTAAAAATTAAATATGCTTATAGAAGTTATAATATAATTAAATGTTATCTTTATTTCATTCAAATTCCTTATTTTTATCATTTTTTGGGTTGCTCCTATAATAGGCGTTTTTTCGTCTTTTTTTCCGAAAAATTTTTGGACATCATCCCTCTCTGAAATCAAACCGAGCCGCCTAAGAAAGAAACGGGAAACCCCAGGGGCTAGCTCTCCCATCCATCATAGGCCACGAACTCCTCAAGCTTCTTCCGCGGCCTGGACGCAGGGGCCTTGGCTGGATAGCCCAGGGCAAGCATCGCGACAGCACGGATATTTTCTGGTATACCCAGGATCTCCTTAACTCTGTCCTCTTTGAACGCACCTATCCAGCATGTGCACAGGCCCTTCTCTATCGCTCCACGCCGGCCTTCCGGATTTTGTTGTCCTTTGCTGAAAGGACTACAGATCGAATTGACCAAAAAAGCATTGCAACACTCCTGCATCGCGAAGCGCGTCATGCGAAGCAATGCGGCAGAAGATCCCGAGCCCCGGCCAGTTCCGACCTCCCAGAAGGGCAAATAAACCATCCCAGGAAGCGCTCAAAATAGCCTTGGGCCGATGAGCATATGCGTGTAGTGAGTCCGTCACCCCATCAAGCCGCTCCTCAAACGGCTCAACTATTATCGATTTTACAGTATTATTCTAGAAATGTGGTTATTTTTGGTCATATAATTGCATTATAAAAAATTTAAGAGGCAGGCTTTGCTCCTGCACCCTTGCCAGATATATATTCAACTGCTGCAGTTGCTTTGCCACTGGCCTTTAGAAACATGGTTTTATCATTTCTGAGGATACCAAGCCAGTTCTGTATATATGCCGAAGAATTTTCAAGAGTGTTATCGATCCCATTGCCGGCGCACAGATATGCAGAAGTCAGCTCAGCGATCAGCTCCTCGAAGCCGTATGCTTCTCCGCCGAATGATACTGCGCCCATGATCCCCGAGCGGTTCAGCCTTGACTTATGGCCGGTGCTGTGGCCGTATTCGTGGAACTTCGTGGCAATGTATCCATCCGTCGTCCTGAATGTATCCATTGGTGGAAGGTTCACAAGATCTTCCCTTGGTTTGTAATAGGCCGAACTCCCGCTCTCCCTGTAAGCGGGCGGGTTTGGCATCTTGGAAAGGATGGTATCGCATACCTCAATCAGATCTCGATCTGGATCCAGGGCTGCACCTGCCTCTTTCCTCGGGACGCTTTCGGTCTGATCCCAATTGAACACAGGAAAGGACTTAATAAAGTGATAGATCTTCAGCTCTTTTGTCCCATCTTCCTTTTCGACCTCCCTGACTTTCTTATCCGAAAATACGATATAGGTGGCCTTCTCGCCTTTTTTGATGTGTCCGCCGTGTTTTTGGGCCTGCCGAAAGGTCAACCAATACTGGGAGGAGTAGCCCCTGACCATCTCGGCGATACCGAGGGTCAGGATGTTCACACCCCGATATTGCTTGCCACTGTCATAATTTGTGGGCAGCTGACCTGTCCAGGGGCGCTGCCAGGGGATATTTCCCTGTTCCAGGGCCGCTAGAATGCGATCATTCACCTGAATATATGCGTCGTTGGCCATTGTCCTCAGGCCTCCTTTTGATCCAATGCGATCTTGGCATTGATCGTGTCAATGTCTACAGGGCCGTTGAACCCGCCAGGCCACTTCCCGCTGGGACGGATGCTATCTGATGTCTCGGCCTTGACACGCCCTGGTGCATCAGTCCCAGGAAAATACCGCCGCTGGTGCTTGCATTTCTGACCAGGCCGGTATGCGGCAGAAGGGCAACTGCACGATCTAGCAGACGTTACATAGAATGCGTCCTTTTTATTATTCAGGATAAGGAATATACCAGGAAGTTCCACTGCATCTGGAAGCGGGTTTGAAGCTTTTCCCAGGAAATTCAAAAGCGCTACAACAGACTCGACACGCTGGGTTACAGGTGTCAATTTATTTAACAACATTCTATTAGTCATAGGAGCAACCTCGTTTTAAATTCACACAGAAATGAAACCCAGCTCCTACTCCTACCCCCAACAGGAAATCCTATCCAAACATTATCTCATCTCCTACTTCAACTAAGAATTTTCTTTTGTTTACTCTCTTATACTTTCTCTTTATTCCTTGTTTAATATATACATACTCAATTTTACCCACATACACTCCTTCCTCATTCTCTTTTTCACCGCCCCTATAATAGGAAAACGAAAAAAACTAAAAAATCATGAAAATGTATACATAACCTGCTTTTTTGGCGATTGCTTTCGATTATAGCAATGATTCCAGGTTAGGTATCTGCAGTCATGTATCTATTAGCGCTGCCCTTCGTGCAAAACCAATGCATTTGATGCTGATTATTGCGCTATGGCGGTTCTAATGGCATAGAGAGGCCCTTCGATAAACGGGACCTCTCCAGGTCAGCATAGGCGCACTGCATTATCATGGCAAGAGCTGGTCTTTTGGATCGTGCGAAAATCATGAACCAGCTCTTCTGCTGTATCGTCCACGTCTTTGGCAGATAACTCGACCTCTAGAGCAGCAATGATCCTTCAAAGGTACGGCTGCTTTGGGCAAGAACGGTATCAACTCCACAAAATCGACACGCCAAAGTTGCGGAGAAAAGTCCGCGAGGCGATAAAATGAGCAATGCGAACGGCGCGAGATGTTTTACCAGCTAGCGATTTGGCAGGCGGAATGCTGCGCCCGTTTCCGATCGCCCCGTGACCTTGAGTCATATATCACTCAAACTGATTTTTCGCCGCTATGCCGCGAGACCGAAAAACGAAAAACCGGTAGCTGGTAAAACATCTCGTCAAAAATCATTTTGTTAAACCTTCCCCCATTTAATCTTCTTTTTTCCGCTTACGATCTTAATTTTTCCTTGATAATGCAATATACGCAATGCAGGACGTAACAGCGCATTTTTGCACTTAAGCCCCCGGTCTTTCATGTCCTGGATCGACAGTCCCTTGCCAGTTGCTGCTTTTTTCAGCAGCTCAAGAATCCTATTTGCGGCATCTAATATCTCTTCGTCAGTGAATTTGCCTTTTGCTTTAACTCTATCCAACTCCATCTTGAAAAACTCTACCAGCTTGCCCTCTTTCACAGCTTCTTCCCATCCGGGCCTCGATAATGTGCTATCGATGGAAATGCCGCCTTCCACAAGCTGTGCAGTACCTGTAAGATTATTCTCATTGATTACCCTGGCGATGTAACTAATATCCGGTGTTCGTCCACCTTGTTGCCCACTAACAACTTGTTCGTCGAGATATCGAACCTTCCAGAGATCTGCTCGGGTAATGATTACTATCTTTGGCTGGAGTTCATTGCCACCCATTACTGGAGAAACACGTAGCACAGAGTTTGTGGTTTCATCCATCATGATTGAGTTTAATATATCCCCGGCATTCTCATCGCCCGCATCCCTGGCCGCGGCCCAGAATGGTTGAATAAAGTCCGTATCATGCACGCAAATCACATTGTACTGAGCTACATCGAGGCCGCGTGAGACAACTGAATTCTGGTAGAAAATGTTGACATAACCGCCCCGATAATTCCACTGTTGGCCCATCTCTCCTTCCTCCTGCGATGCATGAGCAATACCACCCTGCGATCTCATCAGCCTGTCCTGATGCTCTTTTGACCCCACTAGCGCCATTATTGGCCGCCGAGTTTTACTATCTGGATCATCTGCCACTGCCTTCATAATCTTCTTAATCTTCAGTCTTTGGTTCTTCACCTCTCCTCGACAAGCATCTTCACCACTGCTATCGATTGGCAGAACAACAAAATTTTTGCGATACTTGAACTCTTGAATTTCAATTACTACTGAATTTCCTAATGATTTTCCAAATAATTCTGCCCAAGTATTGCCAATAATCAGGATTTTATTACCGGGCACCTTTGCGGTGTCTGTCCAATGCATGTCAATAACTGGGGTACTGGCATCACCTATTAGATACACCGAACTATATCCGCTTCCTCCGGAGGATATCAAGTTCACCGGCCTCTTATTGTATGGGTAAAGAATTGGACACACGAAATCCTTAATGCTTGTTTCAGAACTCTCATCGAGTTTAATATAGTCGTCAAGCCTTCTCATTGCTCTTTCCGTTGTATCGAAACTAAAATTGCATTCTTTTGAAGCAAGTTCGTTGGCCATTTGCTCATAGCACTGCTCCGGATCGCTTTTGCTGCTCATAGTGATATTGATCGACTCATTTATGCCTTCTAACGTATCTATTGCCCACATCAGGGCTTTATCCTCTTCTCTGAGTCGATCCTTCTCGCTTATGGCAGCTCTTGCAGGAGCTGCTTGATCTAGGGCTTTGCCTAAACTATTGTTGATTTTATATTCATTTTTCGCCTTTTTGAATCGGAATAGCTCAGTTGATTGTGGATAGAAGTGGTTAAGTGTAGGATCTTCATCTAATACCGTCAACGATCTTTGCTGTATATCCTCTATGAAGTTGACCACAGTGAAGCAATATTTTGCTGACTCCTCTGCCAGCTTAAGAGTATAGTAAGGGCAGAGGTCAGATGGAACCTGTTCTTTGGTCAATATCTTGCGCTGAAATAGTAATTTTGATGCAGTCTCCTTAAGCCTCATGAAACTGTACTGGTCATGAGGGCAAAACTCACAATTAGAGCAATTTGGCAGCTCTTTCCGGCACATCCCTCGCCTGTGTTTTCCTTCCAGCCACACGGCATATTGTCCTCCTTGCTTGCGGAAAGCCTCGATAGCATGTTGGACTATGGAATGTCTATGGGATATGTAGTTGCCTTCTCTGGCTTTTACTAACTGCTTGGCAGCCCAATAGGTCTTTCCTATCCTCGGAGGCCCTTTTATCACAATAATCGGCTCTGTTGGGAGATCCTCCGGCAGCTTATCGACGATGATCCTGTTCTCTATGAGATCGATTTGGCCGAGCGATTGGCTTCTGGCTGGGATTTTGTAGCCCAGTCCTCGTGCTACATCCAGCACCTGTCTGAAAAGCTCTCTTCTAAGACATCCCGGCCCAGCCTCTCCACAAGAGATTAATCGCGATTTTACAGCCAACCATTCGAGCGGACCTCCGCCAGAACCGCACCGATGACAATACCAGGTGTTATTGTCAACGTTTATATGGAAGTTTTTCCCTGTCGTGGAACCGTGCATAGGATGCGAACCGAATATTTCCCCGCCATTCGTTCCGTTCCTCTCACTAGGATTGTCCGGCATGGCGATATCCTGGATTGGTATCGAGACTCCTATCGCCGAGCTTGGCCTCGACTTCGAGGATTTTGATTTCTTTTTCTTAGAAGAGCGAGGGGCTGGCTTTCTTTCTTTGTTTGAGAACTTGCAGCGAGAGATGGCGTCTAGGAGTTGTGCCTTGGTTATTGTAGCGATTGGGAGATCATCTACAACTTCATACTTGTTGCCATTAGGATGAGTACTTCCAGGGCCAACAACTTGTGTCCCTATCCATTGAATCTCGCCCAGGTGTAGAGCTTCCTCTGGTTTCTCTGAATCCTTAAGAGTATTGTCGTATAGAATGATCTTGCTATCGAGATCTGGTATATAGTAGTACCTGTGGAATCCGCCGCGCCCTGTCCTCACCCTGAAAGTAGGTGGCAGCATTTCGAACACGCCGAGTTCCTGTAACCTAGTCTCCTCATCTGAGTCAAAGATCGCCAATCCGCCATACCCAGCTGCAATTCCATAATTTCCTCCTCGCGCAAGATGCTGAGCCAGAATCGTATCAATTGCAGAGTAATTTGTTACCCGGCTCGGCTTCTTTGGAAGGCGGCTTTTTTTCCCGTTTTTCTCCCAGGCAGCCTTACGTTCATCCCAGTCGGCTATTGCTTCTTCCAGGTTGCCATGAGTCCAAAAGTCTTCAAAAGGCTTTTTTTCTTTCTTTTTTATTCGAATGTATCTCAGATCTTTGTTCTCTCTAAGCCTATCGGGAATTTCTGTACGAGCGGTTGAATAGCTCGATGATAAGTTTTTTATATCTTGAGATTTCATAATATTATCACCACAAATTAGTATCAAACTCAGGGGGCCAACCCTGAGTGCAATTTTTATATTTATGGGTCCTCCAGGAGCGATGCGTTCTTTTTGAAAATCGGAGCTTGATCGAGAATCCTGAAAAGATATTGTTTATCAGGTATGTCGGTTCGAAGGATCGCTATTTTTTGACCAATTAATGGCCGAATGCTTTGCTCTAGCTCAGCAGGTAAGACAAGCTGGATCTTGCCAATGGATGCAATAAGTGTACCATCTCGGTAAGTGAGGCCTCCGAACGGTCCCAAGCACTCTTCATAGAGAGAAAGACGGAGCGCTTCACTAAATGATGTCATGCATCATCCTCAACTGAAGTTGCCCTTACTTCCTGGGCGGTTAGATGATTCCTTAATGCGAGTTCGATCTCTGGTTTTAGGACACCGTAGATCTTTCCGTGCTTGTTTACTGCAAATCTCCTGAAATTATCCAGGAGCTGCTCATCCATGTTCACAACCAATTGGGACATTGAATTTCACCAGAAACTTTATTTCTACGTAAAATATACCAATGCTTCGAAACCCCAAATTTGGTTTCATGGAATTATATATATGATAAAAAATAAAGCATCAGATAAGGTTGTTGGCAGAGTGTTAAAGCTTTTTTTAGAGAATCCCAGGAAATTTTTTGGTTATATGAAGATTAGGAGCGAATCGCCTGATGATAGCGAATCGAGCATCAGAAGGGCTCTGCAAGAGCTTGAGAAAGAAGGGATATTGGATATTTCAAATCCAGTTGGAAGACAAAAAAGCAATGATAGAACCAAGATGTATAAGATAAATATGAGCCCTAAGGCTTTCGAGAAGATGTTAAATATATCTCTTGCTGGTAGCATAGATGGTTTCCTTCGATCACCATATGTAGATCATTTTATAAGAATAAATAGTTTTGAGTGTGTCTATGATGTGATTAAAGAAAGATTAAGAGATGATAAATTTAAATGGAAAGCCTCATCTGAATTATTTGTTCTAAAAAGCACCAAGGAAGAGTATGTCGTTCTAAGAGATATGGCTAGCGAATATTATAGAAGTCTTAATATATATGACTCCTTCGGATCGCTACGTAATGACAAAAAAAATGCCAACGCAGAACTGATTGATATGGTTATTAAAAGGCCAAAATATAGTTTCCACTATGGAAAAATGGCTGAACTAGCTAATAAAATTGGACTAAACATAAAACCGATACGAAATAGACGCATCGAAATATTAGATAAATTTGAACCTTGGATGACAATTCCATTTTATAGAAATACAATCCATAAAGATGTTAAAATTTTATTTTCAGGTCTTTATAAGAGGAAATTGATTACGTTTGGATTGGCGGAATTCATGAAATACGATAACTATCTCAGTCCATTTACCTCATATCCAATGAATAATCCAGAAGTTTTGCTATTTTCAGACCCTTTCAAGAGAATATACCAAAATTTCTATTTGATGAAAGAATCCGATCTAAAAATGCTTTTTAAGCGCGCTTCAACTGTATATATCAGGTTCGCTGATTTGCTTTTTGAACATTTCAGGGAACGTTCCCCACTTAAGAAAGATCTCGAACTATGGACAAAACAATTTATCTTTCTATGGAATTTTTCTGTAGCGAATTTCGATATTGTTTGGGACTACCTTAACGATCTATATAGATATGAATTGGGGTCCGGAAAATATCATGTTTACACAGAGGGATTAAATCTGTTCGTGATGGATCTTAAGACAAATGAGAAAGTTAGCGGTTACCAAGAGATTATGGAGGAAGAAGGGATTTCGCAACCATTCGATGCCCCATTTCTTCACCACCTCTTTGTTGGTTTACAGACTGACGTATACGATCCATATACAAACCTGAATTCTAGTTTTTGGTTCGAAGATGTTAAAGGAATTCCAAATATTGTATCATATGATGATATTATATCTGACATAAAATCTAAATTTGCTGAATACGGCTGGGATTATTATATGTAAAAGATTTTGGAGACTTTGGAGCCAAGGCACATTGTCAATCTCAAACCCCAAGCTGTGGTATATGCGCCAAGTAGCTCTCACGAAGCTCTTTCTTATCGATATGGTCGTAGATGTCTATGGCCTCCTTTCTTACATCTCCGCGAAGCTCCTGAATAAATTCGCGAGGCATTCCTGCGCGTCTGAGATGGGTCGTGAACCAGTGGCGACAGCAGTGTGGGCTGAAATGATCCTCCATGCGTTTTGAGTCGGGATTGTGCAGTCCGATCTTTTCTGCAGGTCTCGTAACGGCAAGGTAAACGCCATTTCTATTAAGCCGCCCGCCTTTGTTGCTAATGAATAGAGCGTTTGTTTTGAATTTTTTTCTAGCTTCCTCTGACGATTTAATCCATCGATGAAGTACTAATGCAGTCTCATCATCGAAGAAAATCGTGCGATTAGTTCGTTTTGCAGTTGGTTTGAGTCGTATGCTTTGTTCGATCCAATTGATATCGTCAACATCAAGTTTTATAAGCTCATTGCGCCTGATGCCCGTCTTTGCGAGCAATGAAATAATTGCGCGATCTCTCACACCCATAGTCAAATTGATGAGTTTTGCCATCTCCTCGACGGAAATTAACTTCCGCACTTGACCGTCATCGTTGTCTTTATATTTTTGTAGATAGCGCTTTCTAACTTCATAAACGGGATTTTTTTCGATATACCGTTCGTATTCAAGATATCCAAAAAAACTAGCCATCGCCGCGAAATATGTCTCGATTGTTCGTTGACTCACGCCACGGTCAGCACGAAGGTAATTTATGAAATTTCTCAGCGTATTTCTATCAGTCTCGATCAAATTCAGATCATTTTCTTCCAAGTACTTATTAAATATTTTCAGCGATGATAGATATCTTCTAGCAGTCTCTTGAGTTAATCCTCTCGTTATGCAATCCTCCCCGAACTGCGCAATAAGATGTGATGGTGCAAACGAAGCTGCTTTAGACTCGATCATCCGACCCACTTCCATCCGCGTTGGGTTGAGGTAACGATGCCAAATGCTTCGAGATCTTCTAATTGTCTTGAAATAGCTTTTACTAGATCCGCTTCATTCAGATCAATTCCTAGCTCGTCAAGCAGCTTATAACTGTCAATAACACCGCTGCGCTTGAGAATGACTATGATTTCCTTATTGAACTTCCTGACCCCCTCGAACTTATCTTCCAAGAATGCTTCGCTCCTGTATCGTTTTAGCTCACTTTCATACTTTTCTAAAACAATCTTTTTCTGTTTGAGATCATCTCTAAGCTCCCTGCACTCCTCCCTCAGCTTACCGATCTCCAACACAAGTTCTCCGCGAGGTTTGAAATCCGATTCATCCGCGAGCTTGCTCTCCACGACTTCGATTATGAACTTGGATAAAGGAACTCCTGCCTTATCCGCTAGGTCTTGCCAACGCTGCTTATCTTCAAAAGTGGGCAAGTATAGGTAGACATAACGTGATTTATCAGGCATTACCATAGGATCAACTCCAATGAATATGTGGACCCCAAGGTATTTAATTATTACTAGTAAAATTATGCGGGGAAAGGGATTCGAACCCTTGAACTCCTGCGAGAATAGATCTTGAGTCTATCACCGTTGGCCTGGCTTGGTTATCCCCGCATACGACCTGCATTCGTTCGACTCGCAGCAGATCGAGGATAATGCAATCACCTGCTGGTTTATGAATCTTGCCATCAGCATACCTCCCGGCCTGGGCCCAAAGGGGGCGGGGAGGCAATCACCACATAAAGCAAGCCTCTCAGGCATCCACGTGATTCACGCAGATCCAGTGATAGTACCCATGAATCCCCGTGCCCGTGACCTCGTCGAACTCCTCCAGCTCGCAGCCGCAGATCTGGCAGACCTCGCCATCCGGGACCTCGATCTCAGCATCATTACATAGCACGGTTACCATAATCGGTCTCCATATCTGTCTGCCAGGGGCCATGAAGCTTTCGGGCCGCTCTATGTGTTCGGGGAACATTATTAACCTTAATCACCCTCAGCTCTTCAGCCCAGGGGCGGGGAGGTTGAAGAGCACCTCTCCCCCGCCCGAGCCGATGGGCACGTAGAGCACATTGGGATTGTTCTTGATCGCCTGCACGAATTCCCAGGATACCAGGGTTGGCGTTACCGATTCTCCCTTGATCCGGTTCGCCTCGGCTATGCCCTTGGCCTCGATCACCAGCCTCTCCGCCTCCTTCTCAGACTGCTGGATGGTAAACTGCATCTGCTGGGCCTGCTGCTGCTTCTGCTGCTTGGTGGTGATGGCCACCTGGAGCTCAGTCGGCAGGAAGATCCCCCTCAGCCAAACTCTCTCGATGATGATGCCGGTTCTATCCAGCTCCATCTTGAGCTGCTTTTCTACATCCGCCTGGATCTCAGTCGACTTATTGGTGTAAATGTCCTCGGCAGTGTACTTCTTGATCTCCGCTCGAAGCAGGCCCATGAAGGAAGGAGTCAACTTGGTGTCCACATAGTCTCCTCTTACCGATCTGAAGATGTCCGGAGCCTTGGCCGGATCAAGGTGCCACAGGACGCTGCTATCCAGATTTATCTCCAGGCCCTCACGGGTCAACGTCCCGGTTACCTGCTTGTATTCTATCTGCTGGGTCTGGGTGTTCATCTGGTGGACGCTGGTGAGCGGGTCTTTGAGGTTGAATCCCGGACTCAGCACAGTATCGGAGACCACCCCAAACCGGTCCTGCACCCCCACATGCCCGGCAGGGATTATGGCTATGAATGATCCTCCCACTAAAACCAGCAGCAGCAATAAGATGATCGCAGTGGCAATGAAAGCTGTAGCTCCAAGAGAGAAATGCGGCGGCTTAGGCATCCTCTCTTTTATTTTTTCCCGCAATATATCGCTATCTATTCCGCTCATCTACTCTACCTCATTTAAAGATTAGTCCCTCTTTCTCCCCTATGCCATATCTCCATAGAACTTGAAGACCGTGTAGCCATTGCCCACCACCTTCATCTCCGAGACGCCAAAGAACTCTCTGTTCCAGCTGGTGGGCAGATATCTGGCCACCGCCAGAGCCACCCCACAGATGAACAATATAATGAAAAAGAACAGCCTGCGCTCAATTAGAGAGAAGGCGCCTATTAACAGGCAGATCAGGGATATAACTGCCATTGTGTTTCCCAAAAATACATGCTTCAGCCCGCTGGTGGTCTGAATGGTGTTGTCGTCCACCCGCTCGGCTATGAGCATTATGCTCTTCATGTTGATGGACATCGACTCTTCCAGCCGCTTATCTGTGCCCATCACATCTGAGGGATTCTCAAAATCAAACTGGGCACCATCGTCGGTCATAACCACCAGGGGAAGATCAAAGCTCCCCAGGAAGCTTCCGCTGGTATGCTTGCCATCGATTATGTACTCGTCCACCAGCTCCAGCGGCTTTATCCTTCTGATGAGAGCGACCTTTTCCGAGTCAGAAGGCACTTTCACAAGCCTTGACAGATTGACCAGATCGCTTGCCGCCTGGCTGGTGTCGAAGTTGCTCAGCCTGTTTATGGCATCCATGCCGTTCTTGAATACGAAGTCGTCGGCCACCTCCGGGAATATATTCCGCCCCGGCGTCTTGTAGCGGTTTTTAATTGCCTTCTTCAGTTCGGCCAGGCTTATCAGGAACGCCGGCCCCATAACCTCTATCTTATTCTCAGAGGTGATGACCTTTGGATTCAGAAGCTTCACCACCCTGGAAGAAGCCTTCCCGCCTATCTTCTCAGAAGCTAGATCATTGGAGAAAGAGTGCTTTATCGCCTCTAGCTCTCGGTCCAAGAGGCTGGAAATCTCCCTGATTTCGTTCATAGCTTGGCCGCTCCGGGCTGACCATCCAGGATCACCAGAGTGAAAGGACTCTGGATAGAGATCGTCCCCGTCTGGCGGAATGTCCTCTCGTCCATCCTCACCACATCAGGATCCCTTCTTGGCAGCTCATCCAGAAGCCTGGCCGGGCGATCAATCTCTCGGGCCAGATCCGAGCGCTTCGGCCCGCTGACAGAGCACATCCCCTCCTTCAGATAGAGGACGCCCGGATCTCTTGCCGAAAAAAAGAGCATCTCGCAGGAATCCATGCTCACTTCCAGGTCTTCTGGGTTGTCGATGTTGCAGCAGGTCAGCTGTCTGGACTGGAAGGGCTCGCCAAATCCCGAGATTCTTATGGACAAGGGCTCAATTGAACTAGCGAGGAATGTCGCCTTTCTGGTCCGGAAATATCGAACGGGTGTGCAGGCGAACTCACAATCCAGGCATGACTGCAGCCGCCTTGCAGTCTCCGGATCGATTCCCTCCAGGTTTGGCAATTGCCTCAATTCTTGCTGCGTATCTTGCTGCATATCTCTCACTTACCTAATTGGCGTTATAGATGTTAATAGCTTTCCTAATCCAAGGCGCAACCAGAACCCGCGGATATTCATGATCCGCCCCTTAAATTCGATAAGCTTCGATATCAATCTTCGATATCGATAATAGATAATAGACTCCAATTAAGTTAGTTATTTATACTCAGATTATCAATAATTGATTGATACCTGAGGTAGCGTGCCATATCTGCTGTAATTTCACAGTGGCCCTGTATCCTGATTCCACTCTACTCTTCCAATGATAAATACCTTTTACCTGTTATCCAATCCTCGTTAATGTCCATCATGATGCAAACCGC
>Ga0209718_1000934_pt1 | contig 36331 bp, 55 predicted proteins | sample AD_JPNAS1_MetaG_FD_184420 | JGI IMG/M metagenome (GOLD analysis project Ga0209718, IMG submission 184420) | Active sludge microbial communities of municipal wastewater-treating anaerobic digesters from Japan - AD_JPNAS1_MetaG (SPAdes) (version 2) | ecosystem: Engineered > Bioreactor > Anaerobic...
TTTGCCTGAGTTGTGGTTTATGTGAAAACCACTGCGAGTGCCCAGGGGGAGAAACCGCATGAAAAGAAAATTGGTGGCCGTCAAATTAACCAGAGCGCACGAAGCGCAAATCGAAGCTCTTCAGGAGATGGGCTTTGGAAATCAATCAGATGTTATCCGAACCGCGCTCGACAGGATGTATCGAGAGGAGATAGGAAAAATGGGAAAAGTGAAAATATCGGCTTTAATTAATGACTTTAACCAGGCGCATTATGATTTGTCACATGCTCCCTTCACTGATGAATTGTTAAAAGCAGAGGAAAGAATTAGAAAGACTTTTATTGAACTTGCGAGATTAAGAGCTAATCAAATTAATTCTGGTTGGATTGACGTCGTCTCTGGGAAGAGATTTGAGGATCGACCAGAACACTATCAACGCTATCGCTATGCTGAAATTGATGAATCAGGCGCTGAAAACTTTCTAAAAAACAACAAATACTTAAACCGGTTATATCGAGAGGAAGAAAAAATGGGAAAAGAGACCTTGAAGTCAGTTTTGTTAGACCTGGGCGCCACGCCCATCACATATGTTGGTTCGATGTATGGCGATGATGGCACGCCGTCAGATGACCCGGGACGCACCCTGCCCGCAGCTGAATGGCTTGAAAACATTGCTTATATGGGCTTTGATACAGACATACCTTTCATAGAGCACCCATCAAACGTATGGACCGATCAGGACGGCTTCTACATGGAGAGCGGAAACATCTGCTTCCATGGGTCCGATCATTCGACCGAGTGCGTCTTTGAACTGTAAATGGACGAACTATCAGCTCTCGAAATCATTGTTTATGCAGCCATTGTGATCATCTTCCTGATCGCATATCTCCGTTCGCCCACTCCACCCCAGAACAGACGATAAAAACAAGGGACGGCTCATCACCGTCCCTGATTTCTACTCTGATGCATCATTGACTGAAACTCAACACAAGAAAGGTTGAATTTCAGTCAGTTGTGAAAACAGGATTAGCACCTTACAACCAATTATACTATGGGCGCGACAGGAGTTGCACCTGTATTTTGCGGTATGTGCTATAGCATATATGCTATAACCGCAATCGAAACTATTCCACGCCCAATACCCCCCCAATACTCAGTATCTTTTGCGCTTACTTTCTCTCCAAATTTCTTCCACCATGCCCGCAAACGCCAGCGCATCCATGTCCTCCCCGATATTATCCGCGCGCCACTCGCTTTGTTCACCACCCGCAGCCTGTTCGATTAATTCCCGCAGCTGCCCGGGTTGGTAATTAATCGGGTAAGCGAATAAGTGGCCGTACTTGTCCCAGGTGTGCGGGGTATAGCGCGCATAGTTTTTATTGGCTCTTGTGGGCAGGTGCTGGTTAATGCCAACGGTCGGTTTGCCGCGTGCCACGGCCAGGTACATAAACGTCCCTTCGCCAATCACAACATCCGCCCGGTCAATTTCCCCGGTCGTTCCGTCCCTGAATCCTTCCACAAATTTAAACTCAGGATACGGTTTCAGCCCCTGTTCCTGCAATTCACCAATATAACGGATTACAATTTCAACATTCTCATTGCGTTTGATCCGCTTCAGCTCTCTAAAAATACTCCGGTTAGCTTCATAGGCTTCCGGCCTCAAGCCCCCTGCTAAGTGAATTGGCGCAAATAGTACCCGCTTTACTTGTTTGGGTGCTTTGAATGGCTTTTGCACACACCACGGCCAGCCGGCCACTTCGACCCTCGCGCTGGGCATAAAAACACTTGTGGCGGCTTTGTGTGCCTCTCCGATCACAAACACGCACGAAAGATAGTCCCTCACCGGCACCAGCCCGTCATACCACCAGGGCGGAAGTGCCGAGTGCGGGTAGATCATAATCAGCGACCCCCGCTCCAGTTGTTCTGTTACCTGATAGCGCGGCTGAGTCGAATTCATCACCTGATCCCGATCAAACAATGTTACATCAGCTTTGCGCAAGTTTGCTGTATGTCCAGCAGTCTTCATAGCGCGGTGGTAGGGTTGTCCTTTATGCTGGTGGTTATACACATAATAATACATAGATAAAATCAACCTTTCTTGTAATATCCGTTTTTAGGTCTGCCCCGGTGCATCACTGTTTCTTTTCCCCAATGACCTTTTTCTACCAGTTTCTCTAGCCGGCTTGTGGCAGCCCGTCCACTAATCCCCCACAACATGGCTGCATCCTTCACCAATACATGACGATCAGGGTCATACTGAGTATTGGCGAACTCAGCTGCCAGTGCCAGTAACAGTTCATTTTCCTCCGGTGTGATTTTCAAAACGCCTCAACTTTCACATCTTCAATACTGAGTATCTCCGCATAGTGTTGGGCATGCCCGCTTTTCAGCACGTCATAATACACCATGCCGATTGAGTTGATCCGTTCATTGGCTGCCACCCGATTGATGAAGTGTGTTTTGAGTTGCCAACCAGGTGTCATACAGCCATGGATCGTCTTTCTATGTCCGGTATAAGTTTCCGCAGTGTACACATGGCCATGACTGCGGACCACGTAGTCAGGGATTTCATAACCGTATTCCAGCGCATCGTAATAAATCGACCGCAATGTATGATAAATGGAATTGCTTCGGGTCCAGGCACGACTGCCACGAGTAAAACCGTGATGGGTTATATCAAATAGATTTCCATTTACCGTACGCACCAGTTTGGCGTGCGTATAGCGTCCGTCCTTGGTCACCGGTGAACTGTCCTTGCGATAGGGTACGACCCCGTCAAGATCACGCCCGATCGCTTCCAGCGGGTTACCGGCTTCATGAGCGTCTGTCCCTCGCACTAAATACATACAGTCGCCTCGTTTTGGATTGTATTCAACAATCTTCAACCATTCATCCAGTAGCGCTATCGCCATGTCGGTTTGTTCGGTTGCAGTCTTTGTGATAAGCTGCGGCGTGTTATGGTGGTCGTTATCAATCGCCTCACCATTCAGGGCAATCACCAGTCGCTTGCGTGTCTTTCCTTCGCTCAGCAAATCTTTTACTTTCATTGCGCTGGCAGTCCATTGCCTGTACATAATCATCTGCGCTGGTGAGGCGCGGTAGGTTCCCCCGTCGTACAGGTTCCACCTGGGCGGACATACAGCCACTGTTGAACCCACCTGCATATCTGAAAGAACAGCAATTACAGTGTCTTTTACAGTGTCTCTATTCGCGACGTTTTTACCTGACATACGCACAGCCTATTTCGTTGGCTTGCTCTGTGATTTGCCCTGTAGCTTGGCCTGCCCCCTTTTCCTCTTGCTCAATCAACTCCACTCGTTTTACGTTGACATACAATTTTATACCGCAATCCATCAGTATCATTGCCATATCACCATTTCTGCGCATTACAGCGCCCTCTCCCAGGATAGTACCACCGTCTACAACGATCACTTTTTTCATCAGTATTTTTACTCAGTATTGGGGCTTAGTATTTCACTACAATAAACTGCCAGGCGGCATTATAAAAATTCATTGTGTGTGCACCGTTGTCATATCCTGTCAAATGCACCTCAAAATAATCCTTGTTTATAGTAAAGAATGAAGGATACTTGTTGTCGCCGCTCAATGCCAGTACATAACCTGTAGAATCAAAGTTATGTGTGATCTTATACTTGCCCGTGGCTGTTTTCTGAGATGACCATCCAGAAGGGAGTTTTGTCCCTGTGCCGTCCTGAGCAACTTTCCCGAAATAGATTCCGGCACCCTCAAAGAAATTTGTCTTTGCCGGCGTCACAGCCGAGTCAGCAATCCCATCTGTGTTCACCTCACCAAAGCCAATAGCATTGCCCGATCTTCGCAGGACGGCTCCATCATCAGCTGCGGCGATATCCGCCACATCTCCGGGTGAATTTCCTGCCACGCCCTTAACAGACATGGCTGCCCCTTCGCTAATCGCTTCAATGCCGTCTTCGATGTTGTTCATATTGGAAGCGTTCACTGCGGTCCCTGGCGTGGTCACGGCTGTTTTCAACTTAATCTGACATGTTGCCAGGTCAGTAACGTCGCTGATTGCACCTCCTGCATTGTCCAGGATCTCAAATCGCTCAGCTCCTGCCAAAATCTCATCAACCCATGTCTTTTTTGTATATCCCATCAGTAAATCCTCCTGCTATTTTATTTATTATTACTGGTTATCAATCCCTGATCTGAAACGATATTGCAATACATTCGATTGCCCGGTTGCGCATACACCAGCATACCGATCACGAGACAAAATCAACACATCACCACTAACGACTGTTTCTGCTATGAAACCGCCTGCTAAATTCACCTCCATGCGCTCGATATAGCCTCTGATTTCCTGGTCACTTTCCACGGCAATAAACACCTCGTCTCCTACCGCCGCCTCCGGTGCAAACAATTTCATCCTTTTTTCAAGACGAATTTGGTAATAATCAAATATGCGTTTTGCTACTTCTGCAGCATTGGCATTATTTACCAGCGTTGCATCTTTAATAGTTGGTATGCTTTCTTTATCATCATTTCCATTGCCGGAAATATATTTACTGAATAAATTCTTTGAGACAACATAAACTTTTCCGGTGAGACTAACATTCCCTTCTACTGCCACCGTTACAAAGGCATGATTAGCCCCGCTTTCATCAATCGTTCCACCGCTAACGTTCAACGAGTGCATCGGCTCACTGAAAACAATTTTGTGAGTTCCTACCGGTAAAACGCCATCAAACAGATCCTTTTCTTCATCTCCCAGCGAATAGTTATGTGCGGTCACCTCAATTCCACTCACAAACGGTCGCTGGGTGATCGGCGATCCGGTCCCAATTTGGCTGGCATCAAATCGATATGCTTCTCTTGTTAATTCCCATTGTGCCGGGCGCCATCGTCGTTGCCATACTCTCAGCTGCCCCGTTTTCGCAATACCGCTTCTGATCCCCTGTGTCACAACGCCATGTTCACTGGCCAGACGTGCAATCTTAATAAATCCGGCCTGCCTGGGTGTCAGCGCATACGCCCCAATAGCAAAGCAAATCTGTTGCAGTGCCTCGCGATAGGTACAGATCGGGATCCAGCCCGTGATTTGCTCGTTTTCTATGTCCGGGTCAATCTGAAACTGAATCCCCGTGTCTACCGAGAATTGACCAATCAACTCGCTAACACTGATCGGTGTCAGCCATATCCCCCCATCATACGGAAGCATATCCAAAAGACCGATTTGATCAACACATCTCAGTTCCACCAGAGTGGTACTCGTGTTTTCCCATGCATCTAAAAAATAGAGCCCGATCAGTTCTTTTTTGCCGTTGATAATTTCATAAATGGAAAGCGGCTGCTTCTTTCTGAAATTCAAAAACTTGCGAAAAGGATTCATGATCGAGAAATCAGCATCCTCAGTATACAGAAGCAAGTCACAGGTGCTTATCGGCAATGTGATCGCCATCGGATCAAATTCTTCAACCACAGATGCTTCACGAATATCCTCTGAGGTAAATTCATAATCTCCGAAAACCACACTTACTGCTGTTTTAGCCATAATTATTAAGCCATCGTATTCTCTTATGTTTTCGCTGGCGATCTCGCAATGATGTTCACAGAAAGCCCTTCGATATAACGGGTGCTTCCTCGTATTCTCACAAAGTCATCTTTGATGTTTGAGAAGTATGCTTCGAAAGTGTGCGTTCCAGTCTCATCAGGCACTTTCACAATGTGAAATTCCTTTGGTTCAGTTAGCTTTGCAAACAACGCTGCATACGCCGCCGGGTTGCCGATGTTCTTACCAAACACAATCTGATAGTTAAAGTAAACGCCGATTTTTTCACTGTGCAAAACCCCATCCTCTGTCCGCTCAGCATATTTATACAGGTCGTCTGCTGATCGTTTCATGCTGACAATCGGCACGTCATACTGAGTACCATCGATCGTTATCAAATTACTCATTACGAAATTCCTCTTACCAGGCTAACACCAACTCGCCGATTTTCTTTGTCCACATAGGGTTTCATTTCCCGTACAACCCGGCCCATGTTGCCAGCAAAATTAATTGTGATCTCCTGGTTGGCGGTTTCCTCCCGCACGATTTGCCTAATCAGATCTTCCGGTGCCTCCAGGTTCCGCCCCGATCGCTGGTCACCCAGCATCGCCAAAAACTGGCTGTTGGGTGGAATCACTGCGCCCTTTGCTAATCGTGGAATTGCTACTTCAGCCAGCGGGGCGATGTTGAACCCGATCGTGCCGCCGTCCAACCCCAAAAGTGGTATGTCTGGAACAGGGATGCTGATCTTGTTCAAAAGTCCAATCATCAGATTGATCGCTTTAACAAACAGGTTCACAAAGCCCTCAACCCAGCCCAAAGCTGTGTTCAAAGCTGCTTTAATCCCATCTTTCAAATCATCTGTGAAATTCGTCCATTTATCTGAGATCCATTGAATTGCATCTGCAAACCATAGCTTCGCTTTACTCCACACAAGCTTTATGCCATTCCAAGTTTCCTGTGCGACAACTTTAATGGCGTTGAATGCAATAGAGAAAGACGTTTTGATGCCTGACCAAACATTCGAAAACCATGCTCCGGCTTTCCCCCACACTTCTTTGATCTTATTCCAAACCTCAATCGCTTTTTCTTTAATCTGCGGCCAGTATTTGATTACCAAAACGATCGCTGCCACAAGTGCCAGTATCAATACAATCACTGCTATGGTCGGACTCATAATCATGGCTATCCCCAGCGCGATCAGTCCTAATACCAAAACTATTGCTCTAAAGGCTTCCTGATTGTTTTTGATCCATTCGGTCAGTTCTTTTACTTTTTCAGTTAACCATTCAATCCCTTTCACCGCCAAATCAATAATAATATCCAGCAGCTTTTCACCCTCCAGTCCCAAACTTTCAAAGACCGGACGCAACGCTTCCCAGATAACACCCCATAACTCTTTCAGTGCATCCCATAATCCACCCAACGCCTCTTTGAGTGGTGCAAGTTTCTCGCGCAGCTTATCGAAAAAATCTAATATCTTAGAATCGATTGCCACTTCTTCGTATCCAGCAAGCGCATCACCCAAACCTCCCCCACCGGCTTCCGACTCCTCAATCGGGCTCTCAATTTCCAGAACATTGATCTCATCAAACGCTGCCAGGGCTCCCTTTGCCCGCTTCTCGGCTTCTTTGGTGTTCTTTGCCATCTTGCCCGTACTGTCAGCCGCATCCGACGCCGCATCCGCAGTCGCCCGCATCACGGTTCGCTGGCCCATCAAAGCGCCCATTACCTGGCCAATAACATTAAATATCTTTGTCAGCCATTGCGCGACCCGCTGTAACAGTGGCAGTGCCACCTGTAAAAGTGGCATAAATGCATTCCGCACAGACAACTTCAGGTTCTCAAAACCCTCTTTCAATGCAGATGTTTTCGTTCCTGCAGCAATGATACTGTTTACCATGCTGCTGATCGCTCGAATCACCATCATCAGGAAACCAAAAACAACACCAACATTTACTGCGACCCGTATAAAGCCCACTGCAATACCCAAAACACTGGAAAGCATCTTCTGACCCATGTTTCTGATCGAAGAACCCAGACTCTTGAAAGTGGAGCTCATTCTTTGCCCCATGTCCTTGACCGTAGAACTTATGTTTTTGATGACGTGATTAAAACCTTTCTCATCAAGTCGGGTATCAATCCTGATTTCACCATCATAACCCCTGGGCATTTAACACCTTTTTCCTCTCTCGCGCTGCCTTCACCCGGTTCATAAATGTTCGTTCCAGTTCTCTTTCTTCAATGCTCCTGGTGTCTATCTCCGGCACCTCAAAGACAGATCCCATCTCACGCGCCACCTGCTTCTCTTCCTTCGACGCCTTGCCAGTTTTCACCCGCTTACGCAGGCTCACCAGGTTAGAAAAGAACGTTTCAGATCCGATGTCCATAAACAGCGTCATGAATTGCCACCAATGCATATACTCAGTATTTTGCAGATCGATCCCATGTGTCTGTTGAAATGCTGAAAAGATAAACCTTGCATCGTGTGTGAAGCTAAAAAGCCGTAAGCCATGCCCTTCTTCTTCAGGTTTATCATTGCCGCCATCCAGAAACTTCACGCCCTGGCGGATCGCACTCGGTATGTCTCTGCTATCTGGCATCTCCTGATAAAGACCATTCACCAACACAACCTTTTTTTCGAAGTCGGTCAGCTCATTGTCTTCAAATGCCATGATGATCCGCAGGCAATCCCGAAAATTACTGTTAACCTCATAAACCTTATCGTTGACCCTGATCGCTGTTGGCAGTTGGTCAGTGAGAATGTTCATGGTCAATCCATAATCGCTTTATCACTCTCAATCTTTTTGCGATCAGCAACGACTTTCGAGTATTTCTGCACCTTTTCGGATCTGGATTCTTCGATAAACGGCTTTACACCTTCAAAGAATTGCACAAACATATCAAAATTGAGTGCTTCGCCAAACGCTTTTTCAGATGTGCCCGCGCCAAACACTTGATCAATCTTCTCTTTGGTCCAGTCACAAATCTCACGAAAGAGTGCCAGACGCTCTTGTGTATTCAGTGGCAAGCCAATCTCATCCACTTCAGCATCAGCCTCCAGCACTTCCGCCCGTGTGGAATAATCCTCTTGCTTGCTCTGAAATTCACCAACCATCTGGTAATATTTCTCAGCAAACAACACATCTTTTGGATTAAATTCAATTACTCGCGTCGGATCACCGTTGATCGCAATCCGTTTCGCGCCGGTATCAATGCGAATACTGTCCATAAAAGCTCCTTTTATGTGTTGGCGGAGAAAGTCAACGCATCTGCGTCAAACTCACCCTTCACCGGGTCGCCGCGGTAGTGAATCGTGTAATTAATCCGGTTGGCCACGCCGCCGTCGCCGCCGAAGCTCTCAATCGAGATCGTTATATCCCGCAGTTCCGCTTCGTATGTATCCTGTTTGCCGTTCACTGGCTTATAAAGCCACACATTTACCGCCTGGGTGTGTGCATCATTCAACACGGCCTGGTCGATTCGCAAACCGTCCACATAGTCGAAAACATCATCCCCCATAATGGCTACTGCTTCCAGCGGCATCTTGGGTCCATAACGCTCAACCTCTGCTGTTGCGCTGTCCTGGTGGATGTACACCTCTTCACTGATCTCAGGGTTATATTCAATTGCCGCTGCGGTCACACCATCACCCACCAGCCCCCAATCCTCGTAACCCGGATCCACATCTATAAACGTGGCAAACAAACTTCGTTTAATCTTTTCGCCCATCGTAAAATCTCCTATTTTTTCATAAACTTTCTTGTGCATTTTGTGCGTAAATCAACTGGCATTGCACCTGATATACACCGGTCATCGAAACGCCATCCTGATACAAATAACCCCAGCCCAATGCCTCCACCGCTTCAGCAGTTTTGCTTTTGGGCAGGTCAGGTAAAATACCCTGCTCAGTTTGTGCATCCAACCACTCAGCAAAGGCTTCATAAAATCCGACTGTTTCCAATCGCTCCAGATCATCAGCTGTGCTCTCCATACTCTGCAGCGCAAACGGGTAACTCATCACGCGTTTACCGGTGATATACGTCTCAACCACCCGTGAACCCGCCAATGGCAGCACAGCATACTCAGTCGGATTGTTACCCAGATACTCCACCCATACCGGTGCATCCTGCTTCAACTCAGTGTATGTTTTGATGAAATCCCGCAATCCTTCCAGGATACTTTCCGGCAATCCACCGTAAACGCTCACGCTTTACCTCGTTTCTCGTATCACTCGCCGGACACCTTCCACAATCTGGTCTTTGTGTACGGTTTTCATTCGATCAAACCAGAAACTGCCGCGTTCACCGCCGCCGTGGTAGGTCAACTTTTTGCTGGTAACCACCTTTCTCTCACCGAGCTTGGCCCAGGCTGATCGCGAATCTTTGCCGATCATCACCTTGCCATAGTATTGAAACTTTGCATACGGGGCGATCCACCGCACCGTTCCGGAACCTACCTCTGTCCCTAAAATGCCAGACTTGATCAACATGCTTGTGTCCAGAGGAATAAAAGGTTCGCTCAATCGTAAAACTTCACTATCAACAAACTTTTGTGCTTCACTGAATTTTCGTGTCCACTTGGGGACAAATTCTCTTGTATTCCATTTCAGCACAACCTTCATATTCTCGTCATGGTAAACCGCACCCCGTGGTGTCTCAATTTGCAGCGGTCGTCTGGCCATCAGTTCGCTCCGATCATCAGATGGTGCAGCTGCGCAGATCCAAAATCATACCGATCCACGCTTTTCACCGTCGCCACATCCACATAATCACGTTTCAAATCGCCCAGCAAATACTGAGTATTGAGGGGCTGTTGAACAATGCCCTTCACAATCACATCACCCGGCTTGATCGTGATTTCTCGCCCCTGTGTTGGGATATACACCTCCACCGCGTTGGCGTCCAGCAAACCGCTGCGGATCACGTTCACCGCTTTGGTATTCACCCACAACACGTCTTTGATCACCGTGCGGGTCCAGCTTTCAGCACCGTTCACAATCGCCCGGGCGTAGTGGGTCATGTCGCCGTTCGTCTGCATCAGTCCCTGTAAGCCTTTCCGCTCATTCGAAAGCCGCGATACATCAACCCGGTACTGCCCAGGTAACGTTTGGCTGCCCGGCTCATCCGTGCTTCATCTGAAAGCAAGTTGCTCGATATCGGTGTATAGGTTACTGAGTGCGGTCCCACTTTTTCAGTAACGATCTGTCCAGCCCGGGTATTAATCTCCTGAATGCTGTCGATCACCGCGCAGGTTGCCAATTTGATTGGCTCAGTATAGGTTTCGTTGTCAATCGCCTCAGCTGCCCGCCCAAATGTCAATCGATCGATCATCCGGCTGGCACGCACTGCATGCCCGTGAAATAAAGCAGAGGACACGGCTGTTCCGCCATAGGTGTTTTCGTAGTATTCAAAATCAACGTATACAGTCATGTTTGCAGCCATGTCCTCACCTCACTTAAGAACTCGCTGGCGGACCTGCCGATTCCAGCCCTTCAACATAGTAAAGGTAGCCGGTTACCTTTCCACCTGTCAGCGCCGCCACCGCAACGGTCACGGTCACTTCACGCGGCTCGCTTGTTTTCACGGATGTACCCTCTGGCGTGTTCGCCTTGGGGATGATCGCCTTGCGCCCATGGGTCGACCAGGGCGCGCCGGAAACGGCCGCGGCGGCTTGAATATCATTTGCGCCTTCCACGCTCACGGCAACCGTCGCAGAGCCATCGCTGGCAAAGGGTGTATTCACATCCATAAACCCACCGACGATGATCGCATGCGCAGGCAGAACAATCCCGGTGCCATGCGCGCCGATCTCGGTATTCGCATCACCTTCCGGGTCATCTTCCATCACGTCAAATTCCCAGCGGGCAACGCGTAACGCGCCCAGTCCAGGTTCGCCGCTGAAAAAGCCCTTCAACAATTCGAAGTTATCGTTTACATCCTTCAGCCAACCGTGAATATTAATCTTTTTTATTCCCATATGTGCCTCCTTCAGGCATTAATATTCCGATTAAGTGTTCTTGCGATGGGCGTAAACACCATCCGTCTTGTTGGCGTACACAAATGCATCATGATAGATGCGGTACTGGAATAGCCAGGCATCCGCGGTCTGGTTGACACCAGGCGCAAATACCCGTAATGGGTTGTGCTTGGCAATTTGCAACACAGCCGAGGGATGCAGCAAAAGGAAGTTCAAATCCTTTTTCCCACTTGTTTTACCGTAACCACCGCCAGCAGCACTCGATCCATCGTCCAGATCAATCCCCTCGTAGAATCGAGTCTGTGGCACCATCACCACTTCCATACCGTCCAACCGCTCAACATTCCGGTCAACCGTGCCTTCACTCGCCCAGGAGCGGCTCAATGCGCCTTTCAACTTGTAATAAGTATCTTCAGACGCGTATAGGACCCGTCCCTCACGCGGCACTTCCTTGCCGTCCAGATGTTTTTGAGCAACATCCACAGCTGCGATCACTGCACTGGCGTCTGCCAAAGCTGCAGCAGTTGGCTTTCCACCGGCTTTGTCAGCATAAACCGCAAACCGGTAGGCATCCAGTTCCGGCACCACCTTGGTACGGATAAACTCGCCCACCAGCGTTCCGAAAGCCATTCCTAGCGTTTCCTCATCGCTCATCGCGTCCACGCTGAATGCCCGACCCCGATCTTTGGTCAATTCCAGTGCTTCCCAGACACCGGTCACATTACCTGCAGCAAAACCCGTCGCCCGGTCATAATTACCCAACCCCACCATGCTTGTTTTATACACATACACAGTTCGGGCATCGTTATGATCCACCGGCTTGCTCAGGCCATCCAGGCGCGCCGTCAGCGATTCTTTCTTGTAAATCTCATCCAGAATCGGCTGGAACTTCTCCGCCAGCTCAATCCCGTTAATAGTTGTTAAAGCCATTTCAAATCTCCTATTTATTCTTCAATAGGCAGCCCCGCCGCTGTTCTGGCTGCGGCCACCATTGAATCGGTTACTTTTGTCTTTCCTTTCCCACCCAACACGATCTTTGGGGCGGGCTGGTCAGATTCAAACAAATAATCATTTTCTTCTTTGATCACCTTTAGCTGGTCATCCAGGTCAACGATCTTGCCCCCCTCTGCCAGTTTCAGGTTTTCAAAGTTCAGCAGCGCCTTCACCGCCTTGTGGTTCTTTGCCTTGGCTTCCGTTAGCGCACCTTCCAGCGCATGGTCAAACTTCAGCTTTTCAATCTCTGCAGCGGCTTCTGCCTTGGCCTGCTCAGCTTTGTCTTTCCACTCGTCTGCAGCGGCTTTGATCCCGTCAACGTCCAGCTCCTTGAAACTCTCAATTGCCTTTGTTGCCTCTTCAAGCTGTCCCTGCAGTGCTTGCGCCTGCTTTTCAGCTTCCGTCAGCTGCGTTTTATGAGTTTCTACGCTCTTGCCATACAACTTCATGATCGCGTCAATCTGTTCATCAGCAAGTTCCAACACTTTCAAATCTTCACGCTTCATATCGGTTCGAATCCTTTCACTTCGTGTTTTTTACGTGGTAACGGCCACGCTGTGTTGGCCAGGTATCGCCCTGGCCGATCGAAACAAAAAAAGCCACGCCCTCACGATCTCTCGTGAAAAGCGTGGCTGGTTTGCCAGTCCTACGGCTCTGTTTTGCCCTTTTTCTGTTGGGCTAATCTATATTTATTATATCATATGTTCAGTTAATAGCAAATTATTTTTCAAACCCAGATACTCAGTATTTGGGGCGTATTTCTTGACTTCTATCTTCCATTCCTGTATAATGGTATCAGGTTCTGAGGTGGGAAGTCGCTTCCCACACCTCCGCAAGGAGGGAGATGGCAAGTCGCGCGATGCTGGACGGGACCCCAAACCGGTGCGATTCCCCAAAAGGGGTCAAGGCCGGTTTTTTTATTTCTTTTTTGTCCACCGTTCCTGATCTATTGATTGGAGATCAAACAGCTTCCCCTGTTGCGCCATCTGCAGATCACGATCAACGCTTACAGACGGCACAAACCCCATCCGCTCTCGCTCATACTTCCGGCTCAAGCCCGTTTGCTTTAAAAAGTCCTTTAAGCCCGCCCGCAATTCGCGTGCTTTCGCTTGCTCCTCAAAGCTGTCTCGCCCCGCGGCTTCCAATGCCGCCTGTTCTCGCCGCGCCTTCCGGATCTCTCGCTCAAACTTTCGCTGTATCTGTGTGGCGTCATAATAGCTCATTTCCTTGCCGTTATAGGTCACCGTTTCATTGGCGTATTCATCCAGTGTAGCTTGCTTGTAGGCGTTCTCACTGATTCCTTTGAAAAACGGGTAATGTGAGTGTCGGCAGTTATGTGTTATAATATTATTGGCAAAATACCATTCACCTTCGGTAGAAAGATTGTAAACATGGATAAACGAACCTTGCGTAGATTTCCTCTCAACACTGACGACGTTATCGGAATGTATAACAATGGCATCGCCACTACTACTATTGCAGACAAGTACGGCTGTTCCCCCAGCGCTGTTATCAACTGCCTGAAGCGGAATGGTGTTTATGGAGGTAGATACGATTGGGAATCCTACATCCGCCGCACTTATGGAGTTGAGCCCGCCGATCTTCTGCATATGTACAAATCTGGTATGTGGAAGAACGAAATTGCCAAAGTCACGGGAATATCCGAGGGAGCGGTTGGTAAATATCTTGAGAAACTGGGCATACCAATCGCTAATAATAGATCTGATGCTATGAAAAATAGAATTGATCGAATGACCACCAAAGAAATTAAAGAGCTTACGAAACCCGCTCACGATGCTGTTAGAGGTATGAAGCGAACTAATATTGACCTCGCCAAACGCGCCAGAGGCAAAGAGAAAACTGGGAAGCTGCACGGGAAAGCCGAAAAAGACCTTTATTGGTATCTTGTTAACTTGGGTATAAAACCGATCCCACAAAAAGCTATCTGGATATACAACATCGATCTCATGATCGGCAACGTCGCCGTGGAAGTTACCGGCAGAGGCAGGAAACGTGCTAACTATACTGCCTACATTGAGCGTACTAAATACTTGCTGAATAAGGGGTTGGCTCTTATTTACGTTTGGGCTAATTCTGCTTTCCCTATCGAGATTGGAGCAGCTGAATACATTGTCTCCTTCTGTGATCGCGTCAGCAGCAACCCATCCATGTTGGGTAAGTATTGGGTGATTAGGCGTGACGGTAAGCTCATGACCTCTGGTGGTTCTGATGACAATGAGTTCGCCGGCATACTTACGCCTGTACGCGGCACGTATGCTCGGACCTGATACTCTTGTATCTCCAACAACACAATTAATTCCATAAAGACCGGTGATTGTCATATACCCCGTGACTTCGTAGAAGTTTGGGTACGTAGCATTCGCCGGGTCATTGCCCCTGGTAAACACTTGCCCCTGCCACATCTCATGGTTTTCCGGCACGTCACCCTTGTTCCTGGCTCCCAAATGCGCCGATGTCTGGACCAGGTCCGTACCCATCTCATCAGCCCGTGCTTCGGTCAGCTCGCCCGCGGTTTGTGAGACCCCTGTCAGCACCGCCCGCCGGACTGCCACGTCAATCTTGTCCCGGTGCCCACTCTCATAGTAGATCACCTCCAGTCCCTGGCCCGCCATCTCTTTCACCGCTTCACGTACGGCCGTTGCATAATCCAATGCGCCCGTGGAAATCTGCATATACGCCAGGTCGGTCGCAGCAATAAACAGCTCCTGCCCCGAACGTGCTGTGGTCAGGGTCAGATTGTGCAGCAAGCCGGCGGTTTTCCGCAGCCCAATACTCAGTATTCGTGTCATCTGTGGGGACAAATTCAATGGCAAGGGCTTCAACCCCGCCGCTTTATAAATCGCATCATCAAAGCGCATGGCGGTCACGCCCGCTTTTTCAAATATTCTCCGCAGGGTGCGCTCACTCTCCCCCGTCAGCTCCGCAATCCGTCGTAACAGATCATCATAAAGCAGTCCGGCTTCAATCATCCGCTGCATCTGCCAGGCGGCGCTGGTATACAGTTGGCTCGCCACCCGCCGGGCAATGTCTTCTAAAATCGAGATGTGAAATCGCTCATATAAATCCAGGATCGGACCCGGAAGCACATCTAACTGGTCAGCAGTAAGCATAGGACATACTCAAAAACATACTCAGTGGATCACTCAGTATTATTCATCAACAGGCGCAATGTTAGTATGGACTGGAAACTCAGTCTTTTCTGAGAAGAATCCGTTCCCGTCAGAAAACCTCACAAACCCTTGCATTATCCACTCACCCGCCATGTCAATATCGCCTGCAACCGATTTATATTGGATTTTTCCATCTACACCGTTGGTGGTGAGTGTCGCAGTTTTTGTTACCCGTGTTCTGTCCGGTTTCATAAAATGGATCACCCGTAAACTGGCTGTGGAAACGTTTATCGGTTTCTTTTTGGTGTCTAAGATGGTGAGTTCAAAAACAGTTCCATCATCTCCCACATGAATTATCGTGTCTGTCATAGATTCTCCAACTCATCATACGTGTCAGTAACTCTGCGGTTCATCGTAACGGTCTTGCTAACTCTGCGAGCCATTACCACCGTAGCCCGCCATACCTCACAAGCCATAACCAACGAGCGGTATAGATCGGCGTTTGTGCCAGTCAAAGTGTACGAACCTGCGTTGCACGCCATCGTGCGAGCAGAAGTCAAGCCTGCGTTTGTTCCGGTTAGCGCGTAACCACCAGCCTCACAAGCGAGGATGTAATTCCGCAGTAGAACCAGATCGGCGTCAGTGCCAGTAAGCGAGTATGAGCCAGCGGCGCAGGTGAGGGTGTAGTCGTTGCTGCCACCGGGTGTAACTTCAACATCATCCTCAGACTGGATATAGTTAATGTAAAGCGTTTTACCGCTAACTGTTAGCGCTTGCCACGCGGTTTGCGCGGTAGAATTAGGCGCATATCCTTTTAAGTACCCAAGCCTTGCACTCGGTACGTACCAATTAATATTATGGCTGGCAAACCACCCTGTTTTAGACGGGAGCAGCAACGAAGTTAGCGAGGAACAATAGTAGGCGTAGTTACGCATAAAAGAGTCGCCAACAGTTGTAAGTCCAGAGGTATCAGGGACAGATAACGAAGTTAGCGAGGAACAATCGCGGGCGTAGTTATACATAAAATAGCTGCCAACAGACGTAAGCCCAGAGGTGTCAGGGACAGATAACGAAGTTAGCAAGGAACAATTGGAGGCGTAGTTACGCATAAAAGAGTCGCCAACAGTTGTAAGTCCAGAGGTATCAGGGACAGATAACGAAGTTAGCGAGGAACAATCGTAGGCGTAGTAAGCCATAAAATAGGTGCCAACAGACGTAAGCCCAGAGGTGTCAGGGACAGATAACGAAGTTAGCGAGAAACACCTGTAGGCGTAGTTACGCATAAAATAGTCGCCAACAGACGTAATTGCGGTGGCGGTGGTATCCCAATCAACAATAACCGATGCTTTAATATTTGGTAATATCGCTGTTGTACTCGAACTCATCCCAGATAACGGAGTTCTGAACTGATAAACATTACCCGCCGTCAACGTGCAATCCGTACTATTCCAAGTGCCAGAAGTACCTTTACGCCATTCCGTGCTTTTCACCATCGCTTTTACAACCTGCGAAGCATCGCTTGCAGTTGTAATTGTAGCAATTATTCGGTCATAAGCCTGCGTCATACGCTCACCTCAATCCATAAACCGCCCAAGCCCAACGCAAGGGCGGTTTCATATTCGCCACGATTACGCCAAGCTAAACAGTTCTGTGCCGAAGTCGAGTTTGAACGTGTCGCCACTTGCGAGCGTGACTTCCGAGCCGTAGTCGAAGAAGCAGATGAGCTCTTTGTTCGCGGCGGTGTCGTTGTAGATGATCACATAACGAAACGCTGGTACATCGCCTGTCGCAGTCAGGGTCTTGTCCGTAACCACCAACTTGTAAGTGCCGGCAATCTGACTTGAGCTTGATACGGTTAGGGTAACGTCGCCCAAGTAGGTTGCGGTGATGGTGGTAATGTCCGCCAACTTGACATCAGCCGATGCAGATGGGGGGTTGGAAGCGTTGGAAAACGCGACCTTGAGTGTATCGCTTGCGAGATTGTGTTTCTTCTCTGCAAGGTCTTCCACAAAACATTGAAATTTATTGTATGTTGCCATTTTTTGTACCTCCTAAGTACATAGATTATTTGCGTGTGTTGTCTGCTAATACCCAAAACTGTGTATCGCCAATCTGAAATAGTTGTAATGCCATTTATACCTCCAAATAAAACTATATTTTGTTATTCCACCTCCGGTATAAACATCGGCTGTCGTTCTTCTTCAATCTGTTCCAGCGCCATCCTCGCGGCTTCTTCACTCTCCCCAAAATTACGCATTCGAAACTCCAATTTACTCATCAGCCCCTGCCCCACCAGGCGCAAATCCTGTTGAAAACTGGTGTCCTTATCCACAATCACGCTGTCATCAAACTGAAACGCGACGTCATAGCCACCCGCAGGTGCCAGATTGCCGATCGTTGCCCATACATCCATCGCATACAACAGATCGACCAGGGCGTTTTCCAGTGCCTTCTGCGCATCCACCACAGTCGCATAGGTGCGCTGTCTGCTGATCTTGATCTCCGTGGCCGTCTTATCCACGGTATTGGGATCAGATAGCGTACCGTAAGCCAACCCCGTGGAATATTCCACCCGCTTCAAGATCGCATCCAAACCACTCAGTATGCTCTGCTCACGTAGGGTCGGTGACCAGCCCTGAAATAGACTGTTATCCACCGCGCCGGTCTCCAACGCCCGATAAAGCCGTTTGTGCGGTAGCTTTGTGCGCCCTTGAGCGTCTTTCCCAAAAGCCAGTTCATCTACAAAGATCGCCGCCTGCCCTGCTTCAAATTCCCACAACAAATTCGACCACTGAGTATCTGCCTCCTTGATCAATCCCGTCGCCCGGCTGTAGCACGATACACCCAGCGGTGAATCAGCATCAATCGTATTTGCCAGTGGATAACGGAAATACGCATATAGCGGCTGCTCAATCCCCGTGATCAGTGCTTCATCCTCAATCTGCGCCCAGGCTTCGATACTTCCCAGGCTCACCGATTGCCCCAGCGTGTCCTGGTTGGTCGATCGGTATGCTTTGTTGATGATCTGGCAGCCCGCATCTGTCATATTGTGGTACTCCAACCGCGTATACCAGTAATCGCCCTTGCGTCGCTGGTCCACAAATACGATTGCCGTGATCATCCCATCCGCATCAAACGCCACCGGATAAAACTGATCCGCCTGTACAAAGTCGATCGCCAGTTGCTCACCGACGATATACGGCTTGAACACCAGCCCACCTTTTGCGCAGCCAAACTCCACCTGGTGACGCAACTTATCCATCACCCGCCCGAATTGTTCCTCAAGCCAGGTAGCCCGCGCCCCGCCGGTGAACTCGGCTTCCATCTCGATCGTCGTCAGTCGCGCCAGTTCCGAAGCAATCGCCGCCGGCAAGCCCATACTTTTCACATCTGCGTTCAACCAGGGTGCTTTGTTTTCATACATCCGCGCCCACAGCTCGATCCCCTCTGCCATTTTCGAAGAAAAAGCAACCTCGATATTTAGCGCCTTATCAACCGTTTGTTTTCCTATCATCTTTTTGATCCACTCCCTGACCCAACTCAGTATTTTTCTGAACATTATTTCTTACCCCGCCGCTTCCAAATCCGGTTGGTCGCATAGCGCACAGCGTCGATCGCATGGTTATCAGCATCCGGGAAGGCACTGATATACTCCCCGTCTTTGTTCAGCTCGTGCTCATAGTTTAAAAACTCTTCCGCTGCATACGGGCAACGCTTGTTGTCGATCACGATCTTGACCAGCGATTGCAGCCATTTCATCGAATAGCGCACGCTCTCTGGACCCTTTTCAGCACCAATACACGAAAGCCCATAAGCCCGCAAATCAGCAATGCTTTTAGGTTCGGCACTGTCTGCGATCACCGTGTCCTCTGGACCAACCCCCATTTCAACCAGGGCTTCATAGAGTTCCGGATTGCTGTGTTTCCAACCACGATACTCATCAAAGATATACAGCGTCATTCTGGCCGCATCATAGTGGCAGCGCACCCACTGCGCCGGATCCGGGTAATAACCGAAGTCAAGCCCGTCATGAATCCGGTCAAATTGCTCGATTTCTTCATCAGTGATCGCTCTGATCTCCACGTTCTCAAACACCAACCCGCCTGCTGTGGTCGGCAAGCCCAGGTACTCATGTTCATAAGCCGCCGGGTTGATCTCTTTCAAATACTCCGCTTCATCAATGAACGCCTGGCCGAGCCAATCCACCGGCACCGTCCGGTAATCGCTCTCATGCACATACCGGTTGGCTTTGGGCACTTCCAATACCTTATTAGCCCAGTTGGTGCGGCTCCTGGGCGGGTTGAAACTCTTGAAGAGATACGCTTTGTCACCGCCGCGCAAGGCCGACTGCACAATCGAACGCACCTCTGCGTCGCCGTGAAACTGATCCAATTCCTCAAACCACACGATATTGATATACCCAAAGCGAGGCTTGATTGACTTGATTTTTAGCGGATCATCACCGCCCCTGAAGTATATTTTTTGCCCCGTTGGAATATATGTAATTTCGAGCGGTGAGGTGATGCACTTGAATTGCTCTGACAACCCCAAATAGTCAATCGCCCACACAATCTGACTGTACACCGAATCCCGCAGTGTGTTGGCAACCTTTCTCGCCACGAGCGCGTGCCACTCTGGATTGTTGACCAGCAGTTCAATCAGTACCTCTGATGCGAATGAAGATTTGGTGGACCCTCGTCCCCCTTTGAATACATACTCAGTATGTGCGGCTGCTTGAATATCCCGATACACATCAAAAAACGAGCTGGCAATCGCATTAGCGGGCAAATTGAACAGCGTCATCTCCTGGCTGTCCTCTTCGTCGGCCGCCATGTTTACCTGGGTGATCAGTGATTGAAACGGTTTGCCAATGATCCGATCAAGCACTTCTGTTGCTGAAGCCTGCTTTATGCGTTCATTGCGAGATTTCAATCCATCGATCTTCACTTTCGCTGCACTCTCAGCCGCTTCCTGCAATAACAAAGTGGCTCGTAAGCCCGTCTCTGTTTTCAAACGCATTGCCAGTGAATTTAGGTAATCTCGCTCTTCTTGGGGCCAACCATAAAAGGTGGCAGTTGAAAAACCGGCATCATTAATTGCTTTGCCATTACTGGTTGTTTTACAGCGCGAAAATACATACTGAATTTTCAGATCACTATCCAAGCTTTCTATTTCTGCACGTAAATTCTTCGGTTTCACTATGTTTTTCTTGTGTTTTTACTCAATTAATGTCTATTTTTCCTACAATTTCCCTATGATTTGCTTTTTATCCAAATACCGCCAACTCCAGGCGTTCAACACGCTCTTCAAGTGTCAATGGCTCTGGCGCCGGCTCATCAACCTTCAACCAGTGCAATAGATCTGCGTAACTTCCCTGAAACCAATTCAAATCAATGCTCTTTGCCTGCACGCCGAACTCTGCGCCGCGTCCGTTTGTATCGGCTGAGTATTGCCATATCGCCCAGTCATCCCATACCCTGTCCTCAAACTTCAGTTTTGGATAATTGACAGGCACTTTGGCAATATCATTTGCCCACCAGGAATAGTTGGCAATCCATAACGGATAGGCTTGCATCCAGGACAAATGGCTCGTCTGAAAATAGTTTGTGAACCACTGAGCCGTGTAGATGATCGGCTTTCGTCCTGTTACTCGTTCAACTTCCTTGCACCACTCGCTGGCACGCCAGGCATAGTCGCTAAAACGCCCCGTATCGCGCACCGATGGCTCTTCGAAATCCAGAATGGGCGGGAAGTCAAATTTGTAACGTGTATAACGTTCCAGGTAAAACTGCGCTGCAACCTTCGGATCCACTGAGTATTGCAGCCAGTGATAACAACCGGTCAGCAACTCGCCAAAATCAAAAGCAGCCCGGCAATAGCTATCAAAACGGCTATCCTCAAATTGCAGGCCTGTCGTTTTATTAGCGTCCGTCGCCTTGGTGATCCAAAAGCGCGCCCCCGCCTGGTGCATCTTTGGGAAATTAATCTTCCCTGACCAGTGAGAGGTGTCCACACCCAAAATCCAATCATTGCTCATGATCGTCTCCACAATCTACCTGGATGTTATATTGCTCAATCAAGCGTTCAAGTTCACGGATCCGTGATGTCAGCTGTACAATTTCAGCTTCAGATTCGGCAATCTTTCGTTTTAATTCAGTGTTCTCTTTTTTAAGTTCTGCGATGGTCACATCCCGTCCTTTTACGATTGCCTCAAGATCAGCAATACGCTCATCTAACCGCTTGAATTCGCCATGCCAGAATTGCTGCAAAGACAACTGCGCTTCTGTCTCTGTCTTTGCAGCATCTGCATTTGTCTTCCCCGCTTCAGCACGCGTTTTGACGCGCATAAATAGGCCGGTCACCACAGCACTGATCACACCGGAACCAAGAATAGCGCCAACAACAGTGAGGATGATGGCTGTAGTATCCATGGTTACTTGTTGCTAAAAGATCGCCCGATAATTGGTACCTGTCCGCTTGAAAATACTGTATGTGTGCCTTTCGAAATCCAATTCTGTGTAATAAAGGCGAATATCAAACTCAGTATTTCTGCTATCTGCGCAATGTTTTCATCCAGGCCAGATATATCAAACTCTGGAGCAACAATGCCAGTCGCAAACAGCGCGATCAAGCCCGCTAAATTCAAGCCTGCGGACCACATTCCCGCCTGGCCATCTTTTACCACGCCGATCGTCTTCAGTACGTTGATGATCACGGAAATCAGGGCTGCGAAGCCGCCCAAAACCATCAACTGTTCAAATAAACCCAACAAACCTTCCATTGCAAAACCTCCGTCGTGAATTAACAAAAAAAGCCCGAAGCGCATCTTTTTCAAGACACACTCCGGGCTGGTTGACCAGTCCTCAGAGTCTGAGGTCAACAACTTGTTATCGTGTTGTACTAAAAATTATACCATGTTTTCAAGTCAATCTGCCAGTTCTATGTCGATTCAATGCCAGTTCAATGCCGGTTCAATCAGTCTATTACAGTCTATTAATCGTCCGATCGACGGGCAACTTTTCGAGAAATTGTCACTTCCCATGTTGTCAATTTTCCAGCAACCAGAGTAAACGTCAGTTGTCCATATCCGGATGCTAACAGATCGTGCAAATCATCTTCCAGTTGCGGTCGCTGCCAGAGCGGGATCTTCCCGATAAAATCATCCAGAGTCATTTGTCCATCTACCCTGGCTGAGTAACGCTTAGGATGCTGCGGGTTTGTAGCCAAGTATGCAACCAAGAATGCAGTCAAGTATGCAACTATCTATTGAATAAATGTTTTTTTTACATTTTTATTGCTATGAACAAACAAATGACACTCATGACATAATAAAACCAAGTTATCAATATCTAATCGAAATTCCTCAACATCAACAGGAATAATATGATGAACATCAAAAAGCCAATTTCCTCTTTTTCCAGTTTTCCCACATCGTTGACACTTTGATTTATCTCGTTCCCATACTTTTTTAACTATGGCTTTCCAATCCCTTCTGTTATAAAACAATATTTTCTCTGATGTTATTCCACCTTTCCATAAATGAGTATTCTCTCCAGATAACAATGAAGAATGTTCTTCATGACGACATTTGTTTGAACAAGTTCTACCGCCACCATTTTCTATTTGATACTTCGTAGGATAAAATGTTTTTCCACAAATAATACAAACTCTCTTAACGTGTCTGCCGCCTCTCCAATTAGGATTATGTTTGCCAGTTCTATCTTTTGCAGAACATGAACGTGAACAATATTTTCCTCTCCCTACAGATACTCGATATTCTGTAGTTTCAAATTTATTTTCACAATGTAAACATTGAACAATAATTTTAGCCATAAACTTACATCCCTCTTGCCATCATCAAAATTGCATCCCGATTTGAGAGCCCATGAAGTCTTCCAAACAAATTTATAGAATCGAGTGGTTTAAGCGTGCAACCCGCATAACATCCGCAAATCTGCCTTTGCGTGTCCAGCCAAAACGAAGGCGTCTTATCCTCATGAAACGGACACAATGCCAGCATCCAGCGCCGGTCACTCGACGATGAAACCGCCCCCGGAAAGAAATCCTCGATCCTGAAATAACTTCGGATTTTACTGACCAGATCATGTCCGGGCTCGTCCTGATTTTCTGCAACTTCCCATGGATCACTGACATACTTTACGGGATTTACAAACCTTGTCGGGACCCGTACATGATCAGATAACTCAGTATCTCTGGTCAGAAGTGCCGCCGGCAAAATCTCCGATAACGCATTCACCTTCTCAATTGGCGCTCCTGGATTGATCGCTCGATACGGCACCCCGCTCGGGTGGATCGATGGCGGGGCCAGCACATAACCGCCCTTCGCCTTGATGTCGATCCCCTCCAGACTGCGGTTGCGCTCGTCATGTGGCAGTCGAATATAAACATGCACGCCCCGTGCGGTTCGTACTTTATAGGTTACCTGGGCAACCTTATCTGCTGGATAGCCCGTTTTGATCGCCCACAACTCCCAATACCGATAGCGGGACAGGGTATCAAAGTCAATTACTGCCAATCCCTTCACGCCGGTTATAATCGCCAGATTGTGATATTGATCCGGGAACCATGCTATAATTTCATCAGGACTTGGCAGCTGGCTCTTATATGGCTCCCATGCTGAGATCGCCGGTCGCTTGTCCCGATATCGAATCGGGATCACCGCCTGGCCACTCAGTATCCATTTACGGGCGGTTTGTGTGATTTCATTCATGTTTTTCTCCTAATATTCCGCTTAGTGTACCAACCTGTCCAACCGTTCCAACCTTTTTCCTATATTAAGTAAAAAAATAAATTATTTACTCCTTTAATAGGGTTTTAGGTTGGACAGGTTGGGTCATTGCAAATTAATTGAAAATTTCGCCTGTTTTCCCGTGTTTTTACCGTTTTATTTACAATATATTGATTAATTTGTACCAACCTGCGTCCAACCTGCGTACCAACCTGTACCAACCTCATTTTTCGTCAGATTTTGCTTTTTCGTCAGTGTTTTTCTTGTTCTGCTCATATTTATTCAGCCAATTCAGATATTCAGTCATATTAAAATCGTCGTATGAAATCAATGAGAGGATCATAACCGTTGTGATCCCTATGGCGAATATTATGATGATGCTGTAGCAGTAGCCGGTCATGACTGTTTCTCTTTTCTTTCCACCTCATAACAATCTTCACACACTGCATATCCGAACGCCAGAATGTTGTCGGTATGAATTGTGAGAGATGTATAGCATTCTCCAAACTTGATTTCTTTTTCGCAATTCGCACATTGAATTATCTGTTCCATATCTTCAGAGAGGAGACATGCATTTGACGGCAATACAAAAGGTTCATATTTTCTTGTTTTGTAATTCCATTTTTTAGCCTTCATTTTCCCTCACCATCCTTCCGCTCCACCGCATCGCGAGCGGTAAGTTCCTGAATTCTCTTATAACATTTATCAGTTTCGTTCTGCAATTCGCTAAGATCATTCTGCAATTCACCAATTTGCCGACTCAACTCATCAACGAATTCGTCATTTTTATCAAATGCTTTGTTATAGGTATCAACAATGTCTCTTATAGAATAATCCAACAATCGGCGCGTTACAGGTGTGTCATTAAGAGCCACATCTTTTGCATTATCAACAACGCGTTGAACCAAGTCCTTTATGTCGCACATTCATCACCTTCCTCAACAAGCGGACACCAGTCGGGGCGCTGGTCTATGTGATACAGCTCAAGTCCTTCAAGGTCGCACACATCAGTCCAGTATGCACCAGTCCACGACTGCGCCTTGAACAGGCAATCCTCGCATCCTTTCGGCAACTTATCCACCACAACTTTTAGGATTTGCATATACTTTTAACCTTCAATACAGACATAAAAGTAAACGGTATGCTTATACAAAAAGTGATAAATATATCTCTGGTTATGGAATAAACCACGAACACAATCACATACACGGCCACCACAATCGACAAAATTATTAATATTTTTCTTGCAATTTCCATCTCACCTCCACGCCTCAACAAATGCCACAATCAATAGCACCGGCAGCAGCATTACCACAATCAGCAGGCCTATGATTGCAGTTGGTATCAGCATCCAACTTTCACATCTCACATCGTGCATTGCTCACTCTCCTATCTCCTGTTCTATGGGATCTCTTTATGGGATCTCTTTATGGGATCATCGAATGCAACTGGATCCCTGTATAGCCCCAAACACGTTGACCAATATTGTTGTTCTTCTTTTTCTTCTCATGTCCCAGCTTGGTCATCACCGCCGCCAGCCCCATCGCATTGCCACGAGAAGTCCCTCTCAGCGCGCCCTGAGTGGGGTCCTGCAATATTGCCAGTATGTCCGTCGTGGGGATCCACCAATCATCACGGGTTGGGTCAAGATCAAAATATTTTTTCACCAGGTCTTCAATCGGATCCGCCACATCATAGTCTTCGTTGATCTGAACCGATTTCACATATTCGTCCCGCGTCAATTTCCAGCTTTCGCCCGCCAGGTAGGCTGCCATTGCCTCTGCCCACACATCGGTTGGATTGATCTCCTGCGCATATGACCAGGTGATGCTTTCAATCTTTGATACCAAGAACCGCCGGCTGCCCGTCGGGTCCGAGAAAATGCCCGAGCTGTTGTTGATCGTGCCAATAAAACTTGCCAGTGCGGGCTTACTGATGTCATGCTTGCCGTAGGGTTTTCGCACGGTCACCTTGCGGGTTGTCAAAAACGCTTTGAGCGCCTCATAGTCCGCTTTCCTGGTGGTCGCGCCCAGCTCGCTCACTTCCCAAATCCAGTAGCTGATCAATCGGATCTCACTGTCCTTATCGTCCGTGTTGATCGACGCTTCAACAAAATAGTCCATCATCGGCTTTGCCAGCCAGCGGGCAAACTCGGATTTTCCCACACCTTGCGGGCCGTCCATCACCAGCATCGGGTTTTGTTCCGCCTCGAATACCTTCGCACAGGCTCCGATCAACCACTTGCGCAGCCACACCGGCCACATGCCATAACGGTCATTAAAATAGCTTGCCAGTTCATCGATCGTATCGCTCCCGTCCCAGGTAATACTCAGTAAGAAGTCTTTGATCGGGTGATAGCGGTTTTTCGATGCTTCCCAACCATAAATATCCTCAAACTCATTGATGCGATAAAAACCACCCTCGCGCATTCTTGCCCGGATTTCCTGCGCTTTTTCATCGGTGATCGGGACCCCATTCACCTCAATTTTGTCGTGGATGTCGTTCATTCTGAAGTCATAGCCCAGCTGTTTGAACGCCAGCAAATAATCCTTGATCTTATAGCGTTTCTTGGATCCCTTTTGGCGTTCAAAGTCCTGTATCACGCCCATGCGATAGCCGGCCGCATTGCTGATCGCCTGTTGCAAATCCCAATCATGTTCCCATGCTGCCAGTGCCTGGCTGAATGCAACCAGCGGATCAACGTTATTCATCGCCACTTCTGACGCAATAAATTGATAAATCGATGTCCATGGCTCTGCTCTGGGCGGCATCTGCAGCTGCAGGGTTGAGTGATCTTTGGTTGCCAGCACCGTTGCCACGTTCTCGAGCCCATCCATGAACTCAACCACATCTTCACCGCCAAACGCATGGTCCAGCTGCTCAGCATCGCTTTTCTGAATACCGGACTTTAATAAAAAGGTAAAAAGAGTGCTCGTTTTGGTTGCCGTTTTGGCTGCAGTTTTGTTTGCAGTTTTTGCCCTAGCTTTTGCTGTAGATTTTGCTGTAGTGCTCGTCATGTCTGTTTCTTATCCAGCGTTCAATAGCAGCGTCTCAATGCCTGACTTCAATTCCTTGGCACGATCGGCGGTGATCGTTTGGCCCCCGCTCGTCTGTGCCAGTTTTTCTAAGAAATCCCGTCCGATCGGTCTGTTTTCGGAGCCCACATAGATTGTGTCGATCTTGTTTTTATAACTCGCAGCGATTCTGAGTGTGTCCGCGGGATAATCCGGCTCACCATCCGATATCAGGATGAAGCGCATGCCCGGGATCCCATCAGCAACCTTCGCAAATTGCAGCGCTTTTGCCATGTCCGTAGTCGATCCCTGATAGATCGGCAGTCCCGTCGGGCAAAAGTGCACATGCTTTGAAAAAGATAAAACTGCGATCTTGCCCGGAAGGCTGCCCTGCAATGCTCGAAGCTCTGCGCATGCCACGTCATATCGGGATTGCCCATCCCGGCTGTCCGAAGCGCTCATGGACCCGCTGGTATCTACCAGAATCACCACGTCACAGTTGATAAAACTTTCTGCGATCGATTGATTAGTATTTTTTGCAATCTCGTAGAGCGATCCCTCTACAAGACTCTGGTTCTGTTTTGTCAGTTGCATTGTTTCTCCTTTTCCTCCTTCGTTTTTGTACGTACATATTCGCTCTAAAAGAAGAATAAGCCAAGTCATAAAACCCTTTATTTGCGAGGTTTTTAGGGATATTCTGCACAAAGATACACTTCTTTATTTGTCGCTGACCGACAAGTATTTCTCATCACCCGTGAAGATAAACTTTGAATACCTGTCTCGGTGTTCTTCGATGAAAATCACAAGCTCGAAAAAATTCATTTCACTAGCGATGTACTGCACCGTGCGGCTATCCAGCATATTGGTCTTTCCGCTGTCACGGACGGCTATAATCTGTTCTTTTAAGCTCATCGGTCAATCCTCCTTACCAAGTCTTCACCGTAGACGACATTCAGTCCCGAGCCGTTATCCCAGCTGACTAAAATGCTGCCGATATCATCCACGGCAATGACTGTGCCTTTTGTTCCGACAGGAGGTGCCTGCGGGTCATCCATCTTTAAAAGTTCTACTCTGGCTCCCTTCGGATAGGCTTTTCTTAAACCCTCAAGGGCATATTTATTAAGCGTTCTCATGGGCTTCCTCCTTGGAATATCGATGAGAAGAAGAACCGCTTAAGTGCTGCAAGAGCATCTTTCTTGCTTCCTTGTACTCGTCTCCGATGTAGCGAGCCTTTTTTCGCTCCAGCCCCTTTTTTCCTCGGCATACCCATACGCTTACTCATCGCGCCATTCACAGTGCTATACCCACCTTTCCGTCGGCTCTTTATCACCCATCGCCCACGATGTAACCAATGCCTGGCCCTGATCATTGATGATGTCCTGCCAGTCTAAGATCTCCTGTACCTCAAAGCGGCCCAATGACGGCATTCCCCTGACCATGATCCAACCGCAGCGTAAAGGCGATCGATAGCCGGTCACAGCACATTTAACATCTGAAAGCATCTCTTTCAGAGAGTTCTCTCTGTCCCGTTCCGCCCTCCAGGTCGCTTCCAATGCCAGCCCCGCATCATAACGGGCTCGCTTCTCAGGAATACTCAGTATTTGATAGGCATTGTTGATTTGAATGAACACATCATGAGTGTTTGGCTCTTTAGATACATCCGGGTGCCACTGTCGCGCCATCCTGCGAAAGGCGCTTTTCAATTCCTCGTCCGTAGCCGTTTTCCGGGCACCCAGCACCGCGTATAGCGTTTCTCCCTGGGTTGGTGCCGCCGGATCCGCCTCAAACCATGTCCGTAACACACTTTCGGGGAATAAAACGCACCATTCTTCGCCCACCAGTCCATAGGCCGAGCGTTCTGCGTCTCCCCGGTCCTTGGTAACCCCGATATACCGCACTTCGAATATTTGCATTTCTTCTTCAGGTTTTGTGCCCTGCGTATCTGGCAGGGCAACCTTTTCGTCAAAATACTGGTCAATCAAACTCTGCAGGGTTACACCGTGCACCGGCTTTACCAACCATACTTTGATGTTCGGTTCCCAGCGTCGATCGTTATACGGGATCAGTGCCTTCAGCTGCGCAACCAGTCCGGGTTGATACGGCGTTTTCAAGATCAGATTACTTCCGTCAAAATCGACAGAACAAATATTCGCAGGTTTTACATCCTGAAAAAGCCAATCCTGCTTCATGACTGATTCCCTTCTATCCAATGAATATTCCTAACAATATGTCTTATCTGTGTTCCGGTCACACCATACTTTTTACCCAGCTCTTTCATCGTAACAACACCAGGTTGATATTCTTTCCTAATCTTCCTAACCTCTTTCCAAGTTAATTTTGAAGAAGGATTTAATTGTCCATATCTTGGATTTGGGAACTTTGCTCTTCCTTTAGTTATCATGTCATGTATATTGTCATGTGGTGATCCTTTGAACAAATGTTCCGGATTGACGCAAGCCCTGTTATCACAAGTGTGGCAAACGTAAAAGCCTTCTTCTACTGGACCTTTGACCAGAAGATACATTAATTTATGAGCATTCATTGTCCGTTGATGACCAATACAAGCCTTGCCATATCCTGTGTCACTAATAGCCCCTGTCCAAATCCAACAACCATTGGTTTGTTTTTCTATCCTTTCAAAAAATCTTTTCCTTGAAGCTTTGGATAATTTAAAGTTTTCCACGGCACATACTCCAATATTCACAATAACGCGGGTCACATTTCCAAATAGTCGGATTAGGGGGAAATACCCCCGCTTCGATCCCCTTCCAAACTTTCTGGATCATCCCAAACAGCCATAAAATCTGTCCCGGGTTGTACACGTGTTCAAACACCTGAAATTTGGGTGTTTTGGTCTTCACGAATACATAATGCCGGAAACGCCAATCCGGAACCGGATAGCCCATCTGGTTCATCGCCGCCAGATAAAAAAGAGGCTGCGTTTCGCTCAGGGCTTGATCTATGGTCCAGGACCGGCTCGATGTCTTGAAATCTCCCGGCACCCTGTCGCTGGTGATGATGTCAATGTATCCAATCAGTGGAATCGGGACCCCGGGCACACTGAGCTCGATCTTGGTCTCAATTACAGGCATTTCCGTTTGTGTGAAGAAGGTCGCTTGCATCTCATTTAGAATGTCCGGGTGGGTCAGCATTTCAATCCCCTTGTTGAAAAGCTCTTCCGGGATGTCAGTCCCCCAGTTGATGTCCTGCCCCTCAGTATGTTTCTGCCACTGCTCGCGCCATGCTTCTGTCAGTGATTCGGCTTTGCCGCCCAACCAGGCTTCGATCGTGTCATGAAAAGCCGACCCGAATACAAGTGCCGTTGATTTTGGCATTTGGATTTTATCGATATAACGAAACTTCCATGCCGCCGCGCACATCAAGTACGAACTGACAGAGCTGTATGAAAGGTGTTTAATTTCCGGTGTCATTTTAGTATCCATTCTCCTGCGCTTCTTTGATCAGTTGGTTCGCTACCTGTTCCAGCTCCTGGCTGGTTCCGGGGATCATTCCGCCATTGGCTTGCAAAATTTGTTCTGCAGAATATTGATCCAGCAGTTGTTCCAGTGTTACACTGGGCAGTTCTTCCACATGCTTTGCACTCGATTCCACAACGACGTTGCTTACTATTTCTACGTTTCGCCCCTCGATGATATTGCCGTCGTCGTCAATCCGTACGCCAAACTGTTCCGGTCGGATCATGAAATCCACCATGCCCGCGGTCACATCCGGAGCAACAATGTCGGCAGTAAAACCGATTGAGCGCCACTTGCACATATTTTCAGGATATTTTTCCCAGTTGCTGTCCGGTTTCATCAACCCCGCTATCACTGCATCGTCCAGCGTCCATCGCTCAGTGTGAGAGAATCCGTTGTCTGCTCGTTTCATAAAGCATTCATAGCCTACGAATCTGTTTTTTTCATCCGTCAGGCGGGTCAAGTTGATGTTTTCGATCTTTGGACTGTTGTGCAGCAGTGCCAGCGCGCCCTTGGGCGAAAGTCCTACATGCCCCTTGACCACCTGTACAAATTCGAATGAAGCCATCAGGCCCAGTCCGATTTCATAGCCCTTCAGCATGATTGCCGCCGCCTGTTGTGGGCTGCTGACCGGAAACAGCCGCGAAGTGTAAACATCCTGGGCGACGGTGTTAATCATCTGCCACACGCCCAGGCTCATTTCCCGGTTCGCCAAAGTGTTTTCTGCCTGGCTTACGCTCACAATTGATTTCTCTTCTTGTTCTTGAATTTCTACTGCTGTGATCTCATTTGTCTTTGCCATAATTACATTCCCTTTCTTGTCTGATAATCTAAAATCCGTCTCTTACGTTAATTGCCAGCATTTCGTTCGTCTTCAACCCCAGTACGTTCCTGATCCGTTGCCTGTCACCATAGGGCACCCCGGGGAATTTCTCTACTTCGTCCAGATTCGTCAGCAGGGCAATCGCCCAGGCTGGGCTGCCACCCCCCGCATCCAACACTGACTTCAAACGTTTGAATCCGATCCCCGGCAACGCAGCCAAGACGGCTTCTGCCTGGGTGTATACATGCGGTTGTTTGGCAGGTGGTACCGGCGCAACCTTCGATCGATCTCTGTTTCCCAATCTGATAATCGCTGCCTCATAATCCTCGTCCCCCTGGCAGTGCACCACATAAACCCCCATCTCCTGAATACTCAGTATCGCGCCCTGCACCGCATCCCAGTTCCAACCGGTTACTCTTGAGGTCACCACCTCGCCGTTCACGCCCAGTTTGAATTCTCCAGTGATCATCAGGTACGCCCACCGTGTCACCGTCAGCATATTTGCCAGTTGCAGCATCAGGCGATCCGATTTCAGGCTGTTTAAAAAATCATCGGGGGTTTTTCTCTCAATCAGGATTAATTCGCCGTCATTGGATGCAGCCATCAAATCCCCCTGTTCCAGCAGCTGTACACTGGTGGGGATGTCGCCAAAATTCAACTGCTTCACCCAATCCGGTTCCCTGCTATCGATAATTATTGCTGAAATACTCATTTTCTCTCCACTGTTTTGCAAACTTGTTTTCATATTCTCCTGCCTTTGGGGGCCGCCTTCACCAATAGCGACCCCCGTTAAAAAGGAGAGAATGGGTGCCCCCGTCAAAAAGGCACCTCACCGAGATTCACCTGGTTTGTGAGAGGAACAGAAGGTTAATGTTGGTCAATCCCGGTGGGGTGCCCCGGACCTACCAGTAAGATGGGGGTTTTGGTCCGGAGCTATTCAATTGTTAAGGTGATCTTCTCAGACGGTTGTCTGTGAAGCCATCTCAGAGATTATTTTTGAAGCCAATGCAACAGATGCTTCAAATTCTTTTGCAGCAATTTCGCTGCGTTCGTGTGCCAATTTGAGAGCCTCATCAAAATTCATATCGGCGGCTTCCGGGACATAAGTGAGAATGAAGTCCTCGTCCGTCAACTCAAATTTGGTTTGTTTTTCAGATGTCGGGTCAATAACAATGATTGTGTCCATGGTTTTGCCTCATCCTAAAGGAGAGCTATTTTCAAAACAGTTAATCAGAATTGCTTTAAAAAGCTCTAACTTAAAAGTCTCATCGTATGGCAAGTCATTAACTATTCTTGCAATCACAAGAATTGCATCCAGTCTTTTGTGTTCTGGGTCTATTGGTAAAAAAAGGTTTCGCATTTTTCATTCTCCTAGAAAGGTGCCAGGGCTTCCGCCATGAAATTCATCGTCTCCGGGCTGTCCACCGTGAAGTGTTTGTTGATCAACGGCATTTTGGCGATCTGAGCTGCCACCGCTTCCCTCGCCTGCTCCAGGTCGGTCATGCCCTTGCACGTGCTCTTGACTGCCACTTCCAGAAATTTCAACGCCGCGTCCCGGTCCTTGTTGCCATTACCAGCCGTCGCTGCAACCGTTGCTCGTGGTGCAGCTTGTGATGCAGTCGGTTGCGCACCGGACCCACGCTTTGCCGTGTATGCCGCTTCACAGGCTTCCAATGTGTCATAAATCGCCAGAAATTCAAACGCTGTTTTTTCTTTGGTTTCACCCTGGCTGTTGGTATACGTTTCGCCGGTCTCAGTCAGCTTGACGTGTGCGAACTTTCCATCCAGCTCTCTGATTGAAACGCCCAGCTTCTTGATTGATGGCAGTGTGATTGCGTTCCATTCTCGAAATTCTGCGATATAATCCCGATCTACAGAAAAAGCCAATCCCGATGCGGGCACAGGAATGATTCCCATCGTGATTGCCGTCAATCGTTTGTCGATCGAGTGCTCCTGTTCCGAAAAAGGCACCTTGCCAACTCCCTTTTCAAGCACGCAGAACCACACATCCAGCCCCACCTGGCCGAAGTATTCGTTGCTGTACTTGATTTCTTGCGGGTCCTCTGCCATGGCAAAGGGGTCATTAATTTGGGTATTCATGTTCATTATTGTCTCCTTACGAACTTTCTAAAGAACTTTCTAAATAAGTTTTCCAATTACAAGTTTTCCAATCGAATGTTTTCAAAATTCTCGATGTCATACAGTGGGTTGGTTTGTGCACCCACACTCTCCAAAAGGCGTGAGATTTTCTGAAATGTCACAATCGCTATTGCTATCCTTCGCATGCTTTCTGCTATGCTGAACTTTCGGGTCAACATGGGTTCAATCGCCCAACGTCCTGTAACTGCCAGCTCAGCCGCCAGGTCTCGCACCTCTTTAGCATTATTCGGCCACGGCCGCGGTGGGGTCATCTCATCATCCATACACTATGCCAGGATGCTCGAGGGTGTTTTACCTGTGTATTGCCGTGATGATTGCTACAATAAAACCGCTTTGCTTCCTGAATAAGCCCCGAATGCATCCCAATATCCATATGCGCTCCTTCCCTTGTATACTGAGTACGTTAGTTTTGGTTGCCAAACTGATCACCGGGATAGATCACATTCCCACCAATCAGCTCCAGTTGGCTCAGAAATAAGCCGAGATCGTGAATGCCTTCTATCGTTATGAAAGATTTCAACAGCCGTTCCAAAACATTTTTCGCAAGTATGTTCGTGGTTATCACGATCGGACACTTCACGTTCTCAAGCTCCAGGGTTTCAATCATCCCCGACCAGCGTTTGTTGGGTCCAACTGCACACCAGGTGTCCTCGTTGATCAATAGCACCTGGGCACCTTTGAAGGGTGAAGCATCGGTGCTCCTGTCTTTTATAAAGCCCGCTGCAATCGCACGTCTTTCAACCATGTCTGCTGTCTTTGCTTGCGCTTCTTTTTCAACTTCAAATCCCAACTCCCTGATCTTTTCGTATGTAAAGCTATTCATGACTATTTCTCCTTGCTTTGCTCTGAACCGTTTTTCTCAGATACTGAGTATTTATTGGAATATTTTTCTATGGCATCACTGCCGATCTTTGTCATGGGTTCATAGAATTGCGGTCGCAGGGCTGCCAGACAGTCAAAAGCAAAATCCCCGCGCCAGTCCCGAGCAGTCAAGGCCATCCCAACCAGAAAGGAAAATTGTGGCTCATTGGTTCCCTTTTCCCAATTCGCAATGGATTGATGAGAAATTGCAAAGTCCAGGGTCGAATCCCCCTGCAATGCCTCCGCAAATCGCCGCAGCGAAAGCCCACGCTGTTGCCTGTATTTTTTGACGATGTATTGGATGGGTTTCATAGAAAGTTCCTTGAGTGTTTCTGTTATCTAACATACCGTTTAAGTAACATTATTATATACTATTAGTTACCAACTTGTCAAGGGTCATTTACATGAAATTACAAATTTGTTATATTTACGGTATGAAGTTAAGTAATTGGTTTGAGAAGCAGTATTTACAATGGCAAATTAGCCAAGGGCGCGCAACGATAGAAGAGTTCTCGAAATATCTGGGCATTAGCCGCTCTTATTTATCGCTTCTATTAAATGGGGAAAGGACCAATCTAAGTCGAGAAACTGCTTTCGACATTGCGAATAAACTGAATGATTATGAAATACTCAGTATCCTGGGTTATTCGTTACCCGAAGATGTTGCTGGACCTTCTTTACCCCCATCGCTCAAATCGTCATTTGATGCTGCCGTTGACGAAATTGAGCGCACATACAAAGCCCGGGACATCGTTCCGATCTGGTACTCAAGCAGTACATCAAACTTTCCCGTGAAGATATGATCGCAGCAGCAGTTCGCTTTCATAATCAAAAAAATAGAGCCAAATAGATAAAATTAAAGTGTTTTTTGACGAGAGCACACCAATTTTCGATTTCCTCTTGACAAACGGGTATAACCTATGTTATACTGTATATGATGAAACAAACAGAGGAGTTGAGATGACAGAAAGAAAAATTTATCAACCAACAAAAAATCAAGAACGCAACTGGGATCGGTTTAAGACTGTGGAAATGCCTTCGGATGATGAGTTCAAAGCCCGATGGAAAAAAGCCCACCATGGCAAAGAGACCGGATGGGGAATGGGCAAACGAAACTGGGTTCTCAGCAACATGACGAACACCCGGGAATACCAGCAGGGCATCTGGCAGGGTCGCGCAGACAAAGCCGCAGGGCTGGAGTACTCCGAAGAGCGCAACGACAGCGCCTACAACTTGGGCTACTTCAGAGGATACGTCGATTTTGAATCCGACCTCAACGGTTGGGACAAACAAACAAAAGAGCGATTTTTCAACACCTATGGGAAACAGGAGGCGTAAGATGAAGGATTTTGATAGAGGGTTTGGTATCGGCGGAGCATCGAAAACTGATCCTACAGATGAGAGTATGGCGCTGTTTGAAGCCATGCAATTTACAGGGAAACCCGCCAGAGAACAGGGATGGATGTGGGAACCGTGTCCGATTTGTGGTCAGGAGCCCGTTTGCCTGAGCTGTGGTTTATGTGAAAACCACTGCGAGTGCCCAGGGGGAGAAACCGCATGAAAAGAAAATTGGTGGCCGTCAAATTAACCAGAGCGCACGAAGCGCAAATCGAAGCTCTTCAGGAGATGGGCTTTG
>Ga0209718_1000937_pt1 | contig 36261 bp, 36 predicted proteins | sample AD_JPNAS1_MetaG_FD_184420 | JGI IMG/M metagenome (GOLD analysis project Ga0209718, IMG submission 184420) | Active sludge microbial communities of municipal wastewater-treating anaerobic digesters from Japan - AD_JPNAS1_MetaG (SPAdes) (version 2) | ecosystem: Engineered > Bioreactor > Anaerobic...
CTCCAGATCGGCCTGGCTGCCATAGCCCGAGCGCACCGCCCACTGGGCCCCGTGCTCAAGGACTTGCCGCACTTCATTAGCGCTGAGTTGAACGGGACCCTTCGTGCCAAGCCCGCTCGGCACATCGCGGTACAGCCGATCGATCCATGACTTGATCTTGGGGGTCGCATTGCCGAGCTCCAGATTCGTTCTGATTAGCCTGACTCCACAGTTTATGTCGAAGCCGATGCCCCCGGGGGTGATCACCCCATCTTCCAGGCGCATCGCCCCCACGCCCCCGATGGGAAAGCCGTATCCCGAATGGATATCCGGCATGGCCAGAGCAGGCTGACTTATGCCTGGAAGACAGGCCGAGTTGGCCAGCTGCTCCAGGGCCTCCCCATCGCGAGCAACCTTAAGCCCTTCAGTGTCGGTCACGACGACAGCGTCTGCGCGCATGCCCTGCTTGTAGTGGCTGGGTATGCGCCATCGGAATTCGTCAATTCGCTCTAGCGGGCCTTTCCACACATTCGACACATGCTCCGCCTCCTCTCAAGCATCCAGCACCAGCCGGGCCGTCCACCGGCCGTCGGCCAGTTCTGCCACTTCTATCATGTGATAGGACGCCGCCTTGGGCACAAGCCCCAGTATCCCACATTGATCGGTCGCCAAACGGAGCGCGCTCTCCGTCAGCATAATTCCGGTGATCTCCGCATCAAGACGCGCAGCGCCCGCGCCCTCGGCCTGCTCCGTCTGGCCCAGCTCACGGAATTCGAACCCAAACGGCACAAACGCTTCACAGTCGAAGAGAAAGATGATCTCGTTGGCGAAGTCCACTAGCAGCGACTCAAGATCGGCCGCGGTCAGCCTCATCCGTCGGGTTGCAGGCGCGCTCAGGCCAGGCGTGCGCACTCCGCCGGCTTCTCCTTGCGGAAGTATGAGATTGGACACAGCGAGCCCGCAGCCGGTGAATACCTCCGGAAGCGAGCTCGCTGTTACTCGGAAGGCGGCGTCACCAGCCTCATCGAAGGGTTCAATGATGGTCTTGACGTCGGCCATGGTCTGTCTCCCCTTGGTGCTTCTCGCCAGGTCAGTCATTACTACTCTTCCAGGTCCTCCGAGATCTTCGACGACACCCTTGCGATCGAAATCACCTGATCGCCCTCCTCAAGAGCCATCGCCTTGACTCCCTGTGCGTATCTGCCCATTCTCGGCACATCGGAGATCTGGAAACGTATCACATATCCCGCCATAGTCATCAGCATCAGCTGGTTCTCCTCGCGCACCAGCTTGACCCCGGCGATATGGCCGGTCTTGTCAGTCAGTTTGCAGGCCTTCAGCCCCTTGCCCCCGCGCCGCTGCGGGCGGTATTCCGACACCGACGTGCGCTTGCCGAATCCGTTGTTCGTGATCACCAGCACGTCTGCATTGTCGCGCGCGATGTCCATGCCCACAACCGCGTCGCCCACGTCCAAATCAATGCCGCGCACGCCGGCCGCGTTCCTGCCCATGGACCGGACTTCTTCCTGGCCGAATCGTATGGACATCCCGTTTCTGGTCACCAGAAGTATCTCGTCGTCTTTGCTGACCATCTTCACCGCGATGAGTTCGTCGTCGGGAGCGAGCGAGATGCCTATGATGCCGGTTCTGCGAATGGCGGCAAACGCCGTAAGCTCCGTCTTCTTGACCGTGCCCTGCCCGGTTGCCATTGCCACGTACACATCGTCGACGAACTTCACCACCGGCATCAGGGCTGTTACGGCCTCACCCGGTTCCACATCGATAAGGTTGACGATAGCGGTGCCGCGTGCCTGGCGCTGGGCCTCGGGTATCTCGTACCCCCTCAGGCTGTACACTTTCCCTCGGTTCGTGAAGAACAAGATCGTGTCGTGAGTATTCGTCACGAAAAGGTGCTCCACGAAGTCCTCTTCCCGGGTGGCCATGCCTGTAACGCCACGGCCGCCCCGCCTCTGCGACCGGTACGTGTTCACCGGCAAACGCTTGATATAGCCCTGGTGGCTCATGGTCACCACCACGTCTTCCCGGGCGATGAGGTCCTCCATCTCGATATCGGGCGCTTCCTCCGTAATCTCGGTGCGGCGCGCGTCGCCGTACTTGTCGCGGATCGCGATTATCTCGTCCTTGATCACGCTTAGCAGCAGGCCTTCGTCGCCCAGTATCTCGCGCAGACGCTTGATCAGGGAGCATACTTCGGCGTACTCTTGTTCGATCTTCTCGCGCTCCAGGCCCGTCAGGCTTGCGAGGCGCATGTCCAAGATGGCGTTGGCCTGTCGCTCCGAAAGGCCGAATCGCTGCATGAGGCCTTCGCGGGCCACGTCGCGGCTGGCCGATGCGCGAATGAGGGCGATGATCTCGTCTATATGGTCCAGCGCGATTCTCAAGCCTTCCAGGACGTGCGCGCGGTCCTCCGCTTTTGCCAGTTCGAACTTGGTCCTGCGCGTTACTACCTCTTCCTGGTGGGCGATGTAGTAATGCAGCACTTCTTTGAGGTTGAGCACGCGTGGTTCGTTGTTGACCAGCACCAGCATGATGACGCCAAAGGTGGTTTCCATGGGCGTATGCTTGTAAAGCTGGTTCAGCACCACATTGGCGTTGCCGTCTCGCCGCAGTTCAATGACGATTCGCATGCCTTCCCGGTCAGACTCGTCGCGTAGGTCGCTGATGCCGTCGATCTGCTTGTCGCGAGCCAACTCGGCAATGCGCTCCACCAGCCGTGCTTTGTTGACCTGGTAGGGAATCTCCGTGACGACTATTCGCTGCCGGCCGCCGTTCATCGGCTCGATCTTGGCCCGTGCCCTGAGCTTCAGGCTTCCTCGGCCGGTATGGTAGGCATCGCGGATACCCTGCGTGCCCAGGATCAGCCCGGCAGTAGGGAAGTCAGGACCCTTGATGTACTCCATCAGCTCAGCCACTGACGCCTCAGGGTGATCGATCAGATGGATTACTCCATCGATTACCTCAACTAGGTTGTGGGGCGGAATGTTGGTGGCCATGCCGACGGCTATCCCTGATGAGCCGTTCACCAGAAGTTGCGGGAACCGCGACGGCAGCACCATCGGTTCCTTGGTAGACGCGTCATAGTTCGGGGCGAAGTCGACTGTGTCTTTTTCGATGTCAGACAGCATCGCCGACGCGAGCTTAGCCATTCTGACTTCTGTGTAGCGCATGGCCGCTGCCGGGTCGCCGTCTACCGAGCCGAAGTTCCCGTGGCCATCGACCATCGGATACCTCAGCGAAAAGTCCTGGGCCAACCTGACGATGGCGTCGTAAATCGCCGACTCGCCGTGGGGGTGGTACTTGCCGATGACTTCGCCTACTACTGTGGCCGACTTCCTGTAAGGCTTTTCCGCGGTGAGCCCGATATCGTGCATCGCGTAGAGAATCCTACGGTGGATCGGCTTGAGCCCGTCGCGTACATCAGGCAGAGCCCTGCTCATTATGACGCTCATCGAGTAGAGCAAGAATGACTTGCGCATCTCGTGTTCTATGTCGATCGGGACGATCTTTCCGTCAGTTAGGTCGGTCAAACTTCAACACCTCAAACCGTAAAGCAGACTATCAGGCGATCAGACGTCTATCTCCGTGGCGTACTTGGCATGAGTCTCGATAAACTCCCGCCTGGGCTCGACCTTGTCGCCCATAAGCATCGTGAATATCTGATCCGCCGCGATGGCGTCTTCCATCGTCACCTTGAGCATGGTGCGGGTCGAAGGGTTCATCGTGGTGTCCCACAGTTGCTCGGAGTTCATCTCGCCGAGACCCTTGTAGCGCTGCACCGGGTAGTTGCCGCCTCCCAGGCTGCCCAGCACCTCCTGCAGTTCCCGGTCGCTGTACGCGTAGTGCTCCTTCTTGCCCTGGCGCACCATGTACAGAGGCGGTTGCGCTATCAGGATGTTGCCGTTCTCAATAAGCGGCCTCATGAACCGGAAGAAGAATGTCAGGAGCAACGTGCGTATGTGAGCTCCATCGACGTCGGCGTCTGTCATGATGACGACCTTGCCGTAGCGAAGTTTCGAGATATCGAAATCCTCGCCTATTCCGGTGCCTAGAGCAGTTATCATAGCCCTGATTTCCGCATTGGCAAAGATCCTGTCGATACGAGCCTTCTCAACATTGATTATCTTGCCCCTGATCGGCATGATCGCCTGGAATCTGCGGTCGCGGCCTGATTTCGCGGATCCGCCGGCGGAGTCGCCCTCCACGATGTAGAGCTCGCACAGATCCGGATCACGCAGAGTGCAGTCGGCAAGCTTCCCGGGAAGCGACGATACCTCAAGAGCCGACTTCCTGCGAGTGAGTTCCTTGGCCTTTCGCGCCGCTTCACGAGCCCGCGCCGCCGCAACGCACTTTTCGACGATCTTGCGGGCCGTGCCCGGGTTCTCCTCGAAGTATACTGTTAGGCCTTCGGTTATCACGGAGTCGACTATGCCGCGCATCTCGCTGTTGCCGAGCTTGGTCTTGGTCTGCCCTTCGAATTGCGGGTCCTCCAGCTTCACGCTGAGCACGGCCGTTAGCCCTTCGCGCACATCGTCGCCCACCAGGTTCTCGTCGTTGTCCTTGAGCACATTTGCCTTCCGGGCATAGTCGTTTATGGACCGAGTGAGCGCCGACCTGAACCCCGACAGGTGCGTTCCGCCCTCAGTAGTATTCACGTAGTTTGCGAAGCAAAGCATGTTCTCCGAGTAGCCATCGTTATACTGAACGGCGGCTTCCACCGATACTGACTCAAGCTCCTTCGACACATATATCACGTCGGCATGAACGGGATCCTTTGCCTTATTGATGAATTCGACGAATGAGCGAATTCCGCCCTCGTACCGAAACACACTCTCCCTGGGAGCGCCGCTGTCGCCCACGTCGCGCTCATCGCGCAACACTATCTTGGTTCCAGCGCTGAGGAAGGCGAACTCTCTCAGCCTGAAGGACAGAGTGTCGAAGTTGAAATCGAGCGTTTCGAAGATATCGGGATCCGGCCAGAACTTGATTGTGGTTCCGGTGGTGTCGGCAGGCCCCTTCACCTCTAGCGGCATAGCCGTGGCTCCGCGCGTGAACGCCTGATAGTGGACGCGGCCGTCGCGCCGTACCCATGCTTCAAGCGACTCGGAGAGCGCGTTCACTACCGACACGCCCACCCCATGGAGCCCTCCCGACACGCGGTATCCCCCGCCCCCGAACTTGCCGCCTGCATGCAGCATCGTCAGGACGACTTCCAGAGCGGGTATGCCTTCCCTGGGATGTATGTCGACGGGGATTCCTCGGCCGTTATCCTCAACCGAGACCGAACCGTCGGCCCCTATCGTCACCACGATGGTGTCGCAAAAGCCGGCGAGGGCCTCGTCGATAGCGTTGTCGACGACCTCATAGACCAGGTGGTGAAGGCCTCTGGCATCCGTGCTCCCGATATACATGGCGGGGCGCTTACGAACGCCTTCAAGCCCTTCCAACACCTGAATCTGATCGGCATTGTACTGCGTGTTGTTGTTGTTCCGTGCGCCGGAGTTTTCCAAAGGACTACCTCCCTGATCGTTGGCCAACCCCACAAAATCGCCGTGGTGTATGAGTTCGCACCACGGCGCCCACCAGACCAATTATACACTAAAACGGCCGACTACACGTCGCCCTCACCCTCGCCCAAGTAGATGATATTGGCTCTCCTGCCCACTGTAGGCGGCGCCACCTGACTCAGGTAGACCCGGTCCGCGGTGATCACCACTGACTTGACGGATCCGCCGTCGGACACATCTACTGCCCTTCCTGCCTCCACGTTTCTATGTATGTACTCCGTCAGCGCATCCGAGCGTCTGCCCCTTTCTCCATCAAGTATGGCTACTACCTCGCGGCTATCGATTACCGCATCGCCGCCCAAGTAGAGCCAGTGGAAAGGCGCGTCCCAATGCTTTCCGCGCAAAACCATGGGCTCAAAGGACTTATGCTGCTTATCCGGCCTATTCGGTTTGTCGCGCATAGCTGGCAAACTCCTCGCCAAGAGCATATGTTACCAAGCTTTCGTCTACTTGCTCAGGAGGTCGGCCTGTCAAGAGCATAGTCATGGACTCGACAAGCAATCTCAGCTCGACCCGGCGCTGCCCGACATCGGAGTCGGGGTCCGCACCGGCGGCGACGCTTTCGACCGCCATGCGTGCACGCGCTTCTTCGCAGAACTCAGCCGCTACTACAGCCCGCGCGCGCATCAGGTCATCAGGCGTAACGCTGGGCACGAGTGAACGAAGATGATCGTCGGCGAGCCACGGTTCGCGCCTTAGAACCTCCGCTGCCTGCGCCGCGCCGGCGCCTAGGTTGCACCGAGCCCACGCCCTGTATTTGACATCCAACAGCATGAGCTCTTGGAATCGACTGCGCAGCTCATCGTCGGCGATAGGCAGCGCCGCCGCCTGTGCCCTTGCCCGCGCGTCGACGTTCGGTTCAACGCTCATCCAGTCGGGAACAACATCCGCGACTCCTTCGCCCGAGTCCGCCGCGGCTTCCTCGCGAGTCGTGGGTCCCCATCTTAATGCTTCCCTGATCTGGCCTGTGCGGAATCGTATGTCAGTAACCACGCCGCCCCCCGCCGACGCGTTCACCCTGTCGATCAGGTCCTGTTTCATCATGGTGAGTTGCTGCGCCCACACGGGCTTTTCGACCGTGACATACAGCACCTTGCCCCTGATGAACGTGGCCCGTGATTCCGTCTTGAGGCAGGGAGCTATGTCCTCATTCCACGACCGCATCGCCGCCAGCGAGCGCAGTCGGCCCCTGTAGCCCAGCCTGTCTACTGTTGTGTTGAGGGCGTCCCTCAGACGGCACAGCATCCCCGCGTTCCTCCCGAGTTCTGATCTGCCCCGCGCTAATCGTGAATACCCTGGCCCCAGGCGGCATTATCTCGAGGCAGCCAGGCTCAACGCTGGTGACCAGAGCCTGGTATCTGCCTACGATCTCTGCCAAGAGGTGCGCCCGCCGGCACTCGTCCAGTTCCGACAGAACATCGTCCAGAAGTAGGACCGGCTGATCGCCGGTGCGTGCGCGTATGAACTCGACCTCTGCAAACTTCACCGCAAGCACCGTGGATCTCTGCTGACCCTGGGATCCGAACGCAGCCACATTGACACCATCGAGTTCGAACAGAATATCGTCGCGATGAGGCCCACACATTGTGATGCCGCGAAGCAGCTCGACTCTTCGAATCTGGGCAAGACGGCCCCGAAAGGCGCCCGCGATCGCATGCACATCGGGCGCTTCAAACTGAACGGACGGGACATACCTCACCGCGAGATCGCCCGGTGTGCCCGTTATTCTGCGATGCGCTTCGCGGCCCAGCCGGTCGAGTTCGGCTATGACTTCGGCCCGCCTCGCTATGATCCTGGCGCCCACCGAGGTTAGTTGGTCATCCCACGGAGCGAGCAGTTCGACGGCTTTGGCCGGCGGGCACGACGACGCCTGCTTGAGCAGCGCGTTCCGCTGAGCCACGGTTTTGCCGTAGACGCTCACCCAGTTGCGATAGGCCGGGCTGACCTGCGCGATCTCCAGATCGAGGAACCTGCGCCTGTCGCCTGGCGATCCTTTCACTAGCGCCAGGTCGTCCGGGGTGAACATCACCACGTTCAGGAAAGACGCAAGCTCCGCCCCACGAATCCGCTCCGCGCCGTTCAGCCTGACTAGACGCCTGCCGTCCCGCGAGTAGCTTACCTCCAACCTCACTGGCGATGCCCTTCGCTCCACATCTACGACAAGCCGGAAATGAGGGCACTCCCAGCGCACCAGATCCGCATCGGACGAGGCCCGGTAAGACCTGCCTGCGGACGCCACGTACACCGACTCCAGCAAGTTGGTCTTGCCCTGCGCATTAAGCCCCAGAAACAGGTTGAGACCGGGGTCAAGAGTCACCGTTGCTTCCGCGTAGTTGCGGAAGTCAGTCAGCTCTATCCGACTCACCCACACGCGCTCCACCCGTCCTCTCCAGGCTCGCCGCGCCCCTATCCGCGCTGCACGCGTCGTCCTTTTCTCCGCAGTCGCCTATCTTCCAGGCTATGCGCATTACTATACCGTCGAGTTCTATGACATCTCCCGGGCGCAGTTTCCGACCACGTCTGGTTTCGGTGGTTCCGTTCACCGACACTGAGCCGGTCTTGACGATCGCCTTAGCTTCTCCGCCCGACCCTGCCAATCCGGCGAGTTTGAGCGCCTGGTCCAGGTGGATGTATTCGGTGCGTATGACGAGGTCCTTCATTGTGGTTGCCGTCAAACGGGAGCGGTAACCGGCATCAACAGGTAGGTGTAGGCCGGATCGCTTTCGTCAGTTACCTCTATTGGATGCTTGAAACTGGTGTAGCCCAGGCACACCTCGTCGCCGTCCAGCACGCGGAGGACGTCTCGAAGGTATCGCGCCCGCAGGGCCACTGTCACATCGGCATGCCCCTGCATCGACACGGGGATATCGTCGCGCGCCTCGCCGACCTCGGGGGTGTTCGCCGTTATGGTGAGGAAGCCGGATGCCATGCCTTCGTCTCCAGTGTAGACCATCCTGACAGCGCTCAGTTCGTCCTTGCACATGAGCGACACCCGGTCGATGGAGTTGAGCAACTGCATGCGGTCACACATCAGCCGGGCCGGGATGTTCTGCGGGAACACTTGACGGTAATTCGGGAACTGTCCTTCGAGAAGACGCGTGATATAGGTGGTGCTGCCCACACGGAACATAGCATGTCGGTCAGTCACCGCTACGGAGACTTCCCGGTCTCCTTCTGCGCTCAGGTTTCTCTCCACCTCGAGCAGAGTCTTGCCCGGTATTATGACTCCGACCTGGTTCTCGATCGGAAGCGACACCGGCATACTCCTGTGGGCCAACCTGAATGTATCGGTCGAGACCATAGTAAGCGTGTCTTTCTGGAAAGTGGTGTAGATGCCTGTGTAGAAGGCGCGGTTGTCTTCGGTCGCCACGGCGGGAGCCGTGCGTCTGATCATGGTCTTGAGTCCTGGCTCAGGTACAGACCACGTGCTGACCATCGGAATCTCCGGCAGCGCCGGGAATTCCTCAGCGGGCATCGTCTTGACAGTGAAGTTCGACCTATCGGACAGGATGTCGGCCGCGCGAACGTCCTCCCGGTATTCGATAACCACCTCGGAATGGGGCAGTCGCCGGGTGATGTCGGAGAGATATCTGGCAGGCATCACCATAGCCCCTTCCCTTTCAATGGTCACCGGGATGAACGTCTCGATTCCGAGATCGAGGTCGTACGCGACCAGGCGGAGCCCTTGTGCACAAGTCTCGACAAGAATCCCCGATAGGGCGGGGATGGCCGGCCTCGCCGACACCGCCTTGTACACGGCCTGGACTCCATTGACCAGCGCTGCCTTGGAGCATGATACCTTCACCTTCGGATACCTCCCAACGGCCTGGCGTGCAGGCATACGTGACTACTATTAAGAGTACATATGTACATTTGTACCTCCGTCGTAGTAGTAGTAGGGCCTGTGGATACCTGGATAACTCCCGATGCGGCAGGTCCGTCCACCTTGCGACGGTGGAAACATCTGTGGATTACTCGCCGGAAGAAGCGCCGATTGTGGGGAATTGTCCACAGCCGATCCGCCCAGATCCCCTTTTCCACACACTTTCCACAGAGTTTTCACGTTTCATTCACACGGTTGTCAACAGGGCTCAAGCTTTCTTCAGCCTCTCGACTATCTCCTTTACGTTGGCATCGAGTGTCGGGTCAGTCTGTCTGTCCTGCAGTATCTTCTCGCATGCGTGGATTACGGTTGTGTGGTCACGCCCGCCAAACTCCTCCCCTATTCTCGGCAACGACAACTCCGTCAATTCCCTGCACAAGAACATGGCTACCTGACGCGGGAGAGACACCATGCGCACACGGGTTCTAGCGCGCATTTCTGATACCTGGATGTGGTAGTAGTCGGCCACAGCGCGTTGTATCATCTCCACGGAGATCTGCTTGGGCCTCGACGACGGCATCATATCTCGGATGGCCTCCGCCGCCACATCCACCGACAGCTCGCGGTTGTTGAGCGAGGCGTAGGCTGTCACCCGGATGAGCGCTCCCTCGAGCTCGCGGATGTTGGACTGAACCTGCTGCGCGATGAAGAGGCACACGTCCTGAGGAAGGACTAGGTTTTCGGCGGCAGCCTTCTTGTTCAGGATCGCCATCCGTGTTTCCAGTTCGGGCGCGCTTATGTCGGCCGAAAGACCCCACTCAAACCGCGACCTCAGCCGGCTTTCGAGCGTCGCGATCTCCCTCGGCGGACGGTCGGAGGAGATCACGATCTGCTTGCCCGCTTCATACAGGGTGTTGAAGGTGTGGAAGAACTCTTCCTGGGTGCGTTCTTTTCCGGCCAGAAACTGAATATCGTCAATCATCAGGATGTCCACGTTGCGGTACTTTTCGCGAAAAGCGTCAGTGGTCTCGAAGCGTATGGAGAGTATGAGTTCATTGGTAAACTGCTCACACGGCACATACACCACGCGGGCCGAAGGGTTGAAGGCCAGAAGCTGATGGCCGATAGCTTGCATGAGATGGGTCTTTCCAAGCCCCACTCCACCGTAGAGAAATAGAGGATTGTAGGTGCGTCCCGGGCCCTCTGATACCGCGAGGGCCGCCGCGTGAGCCATCCTGTTGGACGCGCCCACTACGAAAGAATCAAAGGTGTACTTGGGGTTCAGTACAGCCTGTTTGAAGTCGTCGGGCTCTCTGGAGTCGTCCATTTGCGTCGCGGAGGCCATCTGAGCACGACCGGGTTGCCCCGACAGGGGTTGAGCCGGCCCGACGGCCTGCGTGTGGCCGGGTTGCGGCGCCGCAGGCACGGCGCGCTCCACAGATTCGTACTTGCCGGGCGAGTTGACGACGCCTGCGGAAACCGGACCGGGTTGCGACAAGGGAAACGACGTAACCGGCGCATTCTCTGCTTGGGCAGAGGCGCCTGTAGTCGCCTTCGCGATGAACTTGACCGTAACGCTTCGCCCGGCGAGCGAGGTCATGATCTCAGATAGAAGGGCAGAATGCCTGGTTTCAAGCCAATCACGGGCGAATTCGTGCGGAACCTGAACAACAAGAGTTCCATTGGTGAACGCAACTGGGCTGCTAGGCCTGAGCCATGCATCGAAACTCGGACCCGACAGCTCGTTGTATAAGACGCTAAGGGCGTTCGCCCACATAGCGTTCAGTTCGTCGGACACTGTGCCATCCCTCACTCGCAAGACGTGTGGCTATCTGAATATGTAGCCCAGGAAATCGATGCCCCTCTTGGTGAGCTTGCGCTTGCCGCCGTCAAGGCTTACCACGAGGTTCAGCTCCTCAAGCGTGACCAGATCGCGGTATGCGGTACTCAGGCTTATGTCAAGCTCCTTTGTGACAACGGACGGGCCGATCTCACCCATTTCGGCAATGAGCAGGAATACTTTCTTCTGCCGAGACGAGAGTGTTGCATCCAAAGCCTCATCTGACATTTCAGAGGGTTGAGATGATGAAGGTGATCCCTCATCCTGTCCCTTGTTCGACTGATCACCTGATGAATCCTGCCTGACCTGCTCCTGACCTAACCGATCGGTACCAGCTAGTCTTTCCCCAGACGGCGCCGCGGATGCACCCGCCTGGCGCGTTCGGCCGGACAGCTGCTCGGAGGGCGTCTCGGAAGGAATCGCGGGAAGGCGCGGCACTGCTTCAGTGTCGGCTGAGGCGGCGACTCCACTGGAACTTATGGTAACCACGGCCCCGGCGCCCAGATTGTCTTCGACTGTGATCCAGCCGCCCATGGTCGCCAGAGACTCCCGCATAATTGGTAGGCCAGAGCCTACTCCCTTAATGAGGTCTCTCATAGACGCGCTGGCCGTCGTGAATCCAGGCAGAAAGGCTCGTTCCTTGTCGGAAACTCCTGGGCCGTGATCCGATATCCTGACAGTATTGCCGTCAGGCAGGATTGTGACGACTGCGTCTGCAAACTCGGCATGCACCAGATTCTCCACGGCTTCGCGTATCACGACGAAGGGGACCGCTCCCCCTTTTTCGCGGCATAAGGCATACACACGGCTGGAGACGTCGTCGACGAAGGCGCGAAAGTCGGCCGATGACAAATCCAGGGTGCGAGGGAGGGAACTCATGCTGTCATACGATGCAATTCGTACTGTATACAGAGGTTTCACCTCCGCTGGCGCCGGCGAATCGGCGGTCGAGGCGTCTACATGGGCTTTGGAGCTATTCGGTTTGGCGAACAGCAGTCTGAAGAAGACCATTCACACAAACCCCCCGATTTCGCGACACATGCCGGCGCTACTTCTACCCACAGGATATCCACAGGGTACTGTGGATAAGTAGCATGCCAGCTAGAGATGTTCGAAATTGCACGACACTTATGGAGCAATACTCGAATGCTGATGGGCACAGCCTGCATTCTATCGAAAAACTGCGGAGGGCGCCTCAAGTTATCCACAAGGTTTTCCACAGCTGTTGAAAAGTCATCAGGCGCGCGCCGCGAAATCATGAACTCAACAATGCATGAACAAGTATTCCACAGTCAACTGTGGATATCCTACCACCAGCAGAACCGACGGGAACAAACGTTTCTCATAGCATAATCCGTGTTGAGGGGGTTTTCGAAGTTGTCCACAGCTCATTTCGAAATCTGAACCGCCCGGATTTCGGCACCCACGAAAAATCCACGCTCTTCGCACACGTTATCCACAGATTGATCCACAGTCTGTGTATAAACAGGCTCACAACTGGCGATAATCATGATTGCATGGAACATGCGATGAAAAATTCATCCCTTTGCAAAGACTATCATAACAGACTTGCGGGCCCCGGCACAGTCTGAATGGAAGTGTTTGAAAGCACCCTGTGGATAACCGGAAAGCGCGGCGGGTCGCGCAGCGGGCCTGGACAGAACTTCACTGCACCTGGACAGCGCCGCAACAGCTTCGCGAAGGTTCTTGACACTGCAGGTTTGCGTCGCTTATAATTGACGCGGCATGCTTGCGGTGGAGTCTACAGGGAGGAACGTTTGGATGAAAAGGACATACCAGCCCAAGGTACGTCGCAGGGCAAGGGTTCACGGTTTTCTGTCTCGCATGAGTACGCCCGGCGGCCGGAGAGTAATAAGGCGGAGGCGCGCGAGGGGCCGCAAGCGAGTTTCGGCCTGAGCCAACCTATTGCGCCTCGAAGTTCTGCCGTCGTGCGACGGCTTTTCATTTCGTATCGGCATTTGTTCAGGGGGGCCCCAGCATGCGCGCACACAGCCTGCGTAGGACTTCAGAGTTCCGCAGGGCCTTCCACGAAGGCAAGGCTGCTGCGGGCAAGTACGTCGTGGTCCATGTTGTGCCAAATGGCCTCGAAATGGTGCGCGTCGGGTTTCCTGTGGGAAAGAAGATGGGGGGCGCTGTGAAACGCAACAGGATCAAGCGGCTGTTGCGGGAGGCGGTGCGCCTTTCCGGCGCCATGCCGAATCAGGGCTATGATTTTGTCATAGTACCAAGACGGCGCATGACCAGCCCGGATCTGCATTGCACAGAGGTCTTGGCCGATCTAGACAGAGTGCTTGAGCAACTGGGTGCACACCCGATTCGGGAGATAATGGGGAATGCCGGCGCGTCGCCCTGTGAGGAGGCCAGTGATGCTCGAAAAACTTGAGCTCCAGGCGATTCGACTGTACCGAGTCTACGTCTCCCCTTTGAAGACAGGTCCGTGTTGCCGTTTTGTGCCCACGTGCTCACAGTACGCCGAAGAGGCTGTGAGGAAATACGGAGCGCTCCGTGGTTCGTGTCTTGCCCTCAGGCGACTTGTCAGGTGCCATCCGTTCAGTCGGGGAGGATACGATCCCGTTCCATAGGGCCGGCCATTACTACACTACCAGCTACAGTCCTCTGATTGAAAGGGGGAGGCTGCATTGAGCATCACCTCGGTGATGGAGAGCATTCTTCGGTACTTCACGAGCCTTACAGGCAATCTCGGGTGGGCGATCATAATCGTTACGGTGCTGATCAAAGCCATTCTCCATCCGCTGCAGGTAAACCAGGTCAAGATGATGGAAGCGATGAAGGCGCTAACCCCGAAGATCAAGGAACTGGAACAGAAATACAAGGGGCAACCGCAGGAGTATCAACAGCGCCTTGCAGAGCTGTATCGCGACAATAAGGTCAACCCCATGTCGGGGTGTCTTCCTATGTTAATCCCGTTGCCCGTGCTCATCGTGTTCTTCCGAGTGCTGCAAAACAAGGCTTTTGTAGATAGTTTCGGCGCGGCCAAGACTAGTTTTCTCTGGCTGACGAGTCTCAGCGCTCCTGACCCGTGGATTCTGCCCGTCCTGTCGGCAGTCACCATGTGGTTTTCCATGTCGCAGACCGCCACAGACCAATCACAGAAGAGTATGACCATCATGATGCCGCTGTTGTTTGGTTGGTTCACGAGGACCATGCCCTCAGGAGCAGCTGTTTACTGGGTCGCCACGAACGTTGTCAGCATACTCCAACACTACTTGATCCAGAGGCAACTGGCTGCGTCTACGAAGGGAGTCAGCTAGATGGAACCAATAGAGGTTACTGGCAAGACGGTCGAGGAAGCGGTTCAGGCCGGATTGTCGTCCCTCGGACTGAGGAAGGATCAGGTCGAAGTAGACGTCCTAGACGAGGGTTCGCGTGGGTTTCTGGGCCTGGTAGGGTTCAGGCATGCGAGAGTACGCATACGGCCGGTGAACGCGGATCCGTCGTCGGACGGCGATGGCACATCTAGTCGCGCGTTCCCGAGGCCGCGCCCTCAAGTGACCCGGGATGCATCCGGGCCGCTTGAACATGATCCGCGCGTAGATCGCCACCGCATCGATACCGATGTCGTCGACGAGGGCGCCTTGAGCTACGGCGCGAAGTTTCTCGAGGGACTGGTGTCGGTGATGGGGTTGGATGCCGAGGTATGCGAATGCCAGGCAGAGGAAATCACAATGCTCGAGGTTGAGGGTAAGTCGCTCGGGGTGCTCATCGGTCGACACGGAGAGACACTTGACTCCATACAGTATCTGGTCAACCTGGCTGCCGGCAGAGCCGTGCGGGCCTCCGGCGAAGAGGAGCGGGTCAGGTACGTTGTGGATGTCGCGGGCTACAGGAGGAAACGGGAGGAGACCCTAAGGGCAATGGCAGCGGAGGCAGCGGACAAGGTAATTGGTGACAAAAAAAGGCAAGTGTTGGAACCCATGTCCGCTCTGGAACGCCGCATTGTCCACATGGCTCTCAAGGACGTAGACGGCGTCGTGACGCATTCAGAGGGGCGCGAGCCCTACAGGCGGATAGTCATATCGCCCAGCGAATAGTTCAGTTCGGGCTGAAAATGCGATATTGTGAAGGTGCGTGTTCAAAAAGCGCGCACTTTCTTTTATGCTGATATGTGATGCGGATTGTTTCACGTGAAACAATCGGCGAGGACGTCGACTGCGAGTTCACCGCGCGGGAGGTGCTGAAGTGTCGAATTGGGCGGCATATGCTGCCGATACTATTGCGGCAGTAGCTACACCTCCAGGGATGGGTGGCATAGCTGTTGTAAGGGTGTCGGGGCCAGATGCCCGACAGGTGGCGGACAGAGTGTTCAGACCTGTACGGGGCAATCGGAGCGGCGGATCGGCGCTTGAACGACGACCCGGATGGCGCGCAGTGTATGGCCGAGTGTACGATTCCTCTGGGAAGTTTATTGATGAGGCCATCATGCTGTCGATGCCGGGCCCGGCTTCGTACACCAGAGAAGACGTTGTTGAGCTGAGCTGCCACGGCGGGCCCGCGGTGATACGGGCGGTCTTGCAGGCAGCGCTGGATGCTGGGGCACGCCGGGCAGGCCCGGGGGAGTTCACAAAACGCGCTTTTCTCAATGGGCGAATAAGCCTTGAGCAGGCTGAGGCCATACTCCAGGTGGTCAATGCGCGCACTGAGCGGGCTCGGCGTTCGGCATCGGCGTTCCTCTCGGGCGAATCCGGGCGTATCGTGCAGGGGTCGCGGGAAGCAGTGGCCCAGCTCATGACCATTATCGAGGCTTCTCTGGACTTCCCCGAGGACGATATTCCCGAGATGCAATTGCTCGAGATCGGCAACGAGGCGCGACGAATTGCTGCGGACCTGTGTCGGGCTGCTTCCGACGCGCAGAGAAGCCGAGTCCTGTGGGAAGGCGCCAGTGTAGCCATAGTTGGGAGACCCAACGTGGGGAAGTCGCGGCTTCTCAACGCTTTGTTGCGCGAAGAGAGGGCGATTGTGTCGGACAGGCCTGGTACTACCAGAGACACGGTGTCTGAGGTAGCCAACATCCGCGGTATTCCCATACAGCTGATAGATACGGCGGGGATGCGCGAAGCTGCCGATCCTCTGGAGCGGATTGGCGTCGAACGCGCCAGAGGCGCACTGGCCGATGCGGATATCGCCCTGGCAGTGGTTGATGGGTCGGCGCAGCTGGTTCAGGAGGATCTCGACATCGTAGTGTCGACACCCGAAGGCCGGACGGTGGTTGTGATCAACAAGTCGGATCTCCCCGCGGCGCCAGTCGATGAGGATCTCCGGCGACGTGCAGGAAACCGGCGGGTTCTGCGCGTGTCCGCGCTCACCGGAAGCGGGATAGAGCAGCTGGAAGAGGAGATTGAGGCGCTGGCCATGGCGCGGGAGGTAGATGTAGGCGAAGGGGCTCAGTCGTTCGGGGCCCGCAGCGCCGACTGCCTTCGCAGGGCGGCGGCGGCTCTCGATGAGGCGGCGCGGGCGGCCGGCGAGGGCGTACCCGCTGATATGCTGTCCATCGACTTGCGAGCTGCCATCGACGCGTTGGGCGAGATAACAGGCGAGACTGCCCGTGAGGATATCGTCGACAGGGTATTCGAGCAGTTCTGCATAGGCAAATGACTTGATCCCAGAGAGGCTAGAGGTGAGGCGCGGTGGATTACGACGTGATTGTAGTGGGTCTGGGGCACGCCGGGTGCGAAGCTGCGCTGGCCTGTGCCCGGATGGGCTGCCGAACTCTGGGTATCACTGTAAGCATGGACAACATAGCTCAGATGTCGTGCAATCCGTCGATAGGCGGTCCTGCCAAGGCCCAGCTAGTCAGGGAGATAGACGCTCTTGGCGGCGAAATGGCCCTGGCGGCGGACGACACGTTCATGCAGGTGCGGATGCTCAACACCTCCAAGGGCCCTGCAGTGAGAGCAATCCGGGAGCAAATCGATAAGGCCGATTACCAGGCGCGCATGAGGGCGGCACTGGAGAGCCAGCCCAACTTGGCGCTCAGGCAGGCGATGGTGTCGGGCCTAGTGGCAAGCCGTGATGTTGTTGCCGGCGTGATCACTGACATGGGCGAGATATCGGCTCATGCAGTGGTGCTCGCAACAGGCACTTATCTGGGCGGGCGTGTGCACATGGGCGAGCTCAACTACGCGTCGGGTCCTGATCGCATGCCTCCCTCCATTGAGCTGGGGGAGAACCTTCGGAGGTTGGGTTTCACGATTCATCGATTCAAGACGGGCACTCCCGCTCGCGTCGACGGGCGCAGTGTGGACTACTCGAAGATGGCGGCCCAGCCGGGCGAGGATCTGCCGTATGGATTCTCGTTTCTACGCAAACCCCTTCCCAGACAGCAACTCTGCTGCTGGGCCACGTGGACCAACGCGCGAACACACGAGATAATAAGGAAGAACTTGCATCGCGCCCCCATGTATAGCGGCGCCATAACCGGAACCGGTCCACGCTACTGCCCGGCGATAGAGACCAAGATTGTCCGTTTCCCGGAACGCCCGCGTCACCAGGTCTACGTCGAGCCGCAGGGAAGACGAACCGGGGAGATGTATGTGGCCGGAGTGTCCACCAGCCTGCCCACAGAAGTCCAGGAAGAGATGCTGAGAAGCATACCAGGTCTGGAGAACGCCCACATCGTCAGATACGGGTATGCGATCGAATACGATTGCATCGACCCCACTCAGCTCTTTCCGACACTCGAGGCCATCGCCGTGCGCGGACTATACTGCGCCGGTCAGATCAACGGTACCTCCGGATATGAAGAAGCAGCAGCTCAGGGCCTAGTGGCCGGCGTCAATGCCGCACTGAGCATTACACGGTCAGGGGGCCCACGCCTCGTTCTCGACAGGTCTGAGGCATATATCGGCGTGCTCCTAGACGACCTGGTCTCCAAGGGGGCCGATGAGCCTTACCGCTTGATGACTGCCAGGGCCGAGTACCGACTCCTTCTCAGGCAGGATAACGCGGATCTGAGGTTGACGCCGTTGGGCCGAAACGTGGGACTCGTCGATTACGAAAGGTGGAACAGGTTCAACGAGCGGCGTGAGGCCATTGAGATGATGCGAGCGGGCCATGCCGTTCCGGATTCATGTCGGCACTACGCCGACGATGCGAAGGAGCAGGTGGAAATAGAGACTCGCTTCGCCGGTTATATCGCCAAACAAGAAAAGCAGGTGCAGGAGTTTAAGAAACTCGAGCGCTGGACGATTCCCGGCGACATCGACTACGCTTCCCTGTCCAGGCTGTCGCGGGAGGCCAGGGAGCGGTTGGCGCAAGTGAGGCCTCTGTCGGTTGGCCAGGCCACACGCGTATCGGGCGTATCGCCGGCGGACGTGATGGCCCTGACTGTGCATTTGAGAGAGTTTGCTCGAGCCGGCACTGAATCGGAGGATAGCGGCCATGCTAGATGAAACCTGCAGTACGGACGCGCTTTTCCGGGAGACTCTGGAGAAGGCGGTTGGGGAGCTGGGCGTGCAAGTCGACCAGAGGCAGCTGGATATGTTCTGTGCCTACAAGCAACTCCTGATCGAGGCGAACAGAAGTGTCAACCTGACTTCTATCACTGAGGACTCCGAGATAGCCGTCAAGCATTTCGCCGACTCGCTCATGTGTCTGCGAGTGGTCGACCTTGCCAATGTCACGAGCATCGTGGACGTGGGAACTGGCGCCGGCTTCCCCGGGCTGGTGCTAAAGATAATGAACCCTGCTGCCAGAGTGCTTCTCATCGACAGCGTCGGCAAGAAGGTGGATTTCGTGCGAGCGGTTGCGGCATCGCTCGGCCTACTGGATGTGGAGTGTGTACAGGCTCGCGCCGAGGAGCTCGGTAGACACCCGCGCCACAGGGAGCGATTCGACCTTGCGGTAGCACGTGGAGTAAGCGGACTGTCCCCTCTCGCCGAGTACTGTCTTCCGTTCGTGAGATTGGGCGGCGTGTTTGTGGCGATGAAGGGGCCCAGGGCGGCCCAGGAAGTGCCATCTGGCGCCCGCGCTGTGTCCATCTTAGGAGGCGGAGAGCTCAGCACTTGCCAGCTGGTTCTGCCGTTTGAGGCAGGCACACGAGTACTGGTGAGCGCCACGAAGCAGAGGAGCACGCCCAGGCAGTATCCGAGAAGGCCGGGGGTGCCCGAGAGACGTCCTCTGGGCGAAGTGGGGGCTGACAAGAAATCATCCGGGTGAGAGCAGCGTAGGTAACCCCTTTTCGTGAAGGACATTACCGAACAGCGGAGAAGTCTTGCACAGGACTCTAAGGGGGAACGCGGCAGTGGGCAGGGTTATCGCAATCGTCAATCAGAAGGGCGGCACGGCCAAGACCACTACGGCCGTGAACCTCAGTGCCTATCTGGCCATGGCCGGCCGGCGGGTTCTGCTTGTCGATATGGATCCTCAGGGCAACGCTACATCAGGCCTTGGGATCGCCAAGCGTGAAGTGGAGACCTGCATCTATCGGGTCCTGATAGAAGAAGCGCCCATTGCCGACGCAATTGTGCACTCCACGGTTCAGGGCCTGGATGTCGTTCCGGCCACACTGAACCTGGCGGGCGCCGAAATCGAACTGGTCAGCGTCATCTCCCGGGAGCATCGGCTCCGCTCTGCACTGCAACCTCTGCGCGCAGTCTATGACTACGTGCTGGTGGACTGCCCTCCTTCACTGGGGCTCCTCACGATAAACGCCCTTACTGCGGCCGACTCTGTGCTCGTTCCCATACAGTGCGAGTACTATGCGCTGGAGGGAGTCAGCCAGCTGATGCGCACAGTTGATCTGGTTCGGCGTCATCTCAACCCGTGCCTAGAGATAGAGGGGATCGTGCTGACGATGTACGATTCCAGAACCAACCTGTCGCAGCAGGTCGCAGACGACGTAAAGGCAAACCTCGGAGACTACGTGTTTCGGTCGGTGATTCCCCGTAACGTGAGGCTCAGCGAAGCCCCTAGCTATGGCCTTCCTATTTCACTATACGATGATAGGTCTAGAGGAGCTGAGGCCTACAAGGGCCTTGCGGCGGAAGTAATGGAGCGGGAGGGGGCTTAGCGATGGCCGCAAAGCCAAGAGGACTGGGTAAAGGGCTGAATGCCATCATAGGGGCGGACGTTGTGAGCGAGGTCATTGACAGACCCCGCGCAGTTGAGATACCTGTCGACCGGCTCTCGCCAAATCCGTTTCAGCCACGCCGATCCTTCACCGAAGAGGGCCTTGAGCAACTTGCCGATTCCATACGGCATCACGGCATTCTTCAGCCTATAGTCGTAAGGCCGTCAGGAGACGGATACCAGCTGATAGCCGGCGAGCGCCGGTGGCGAGCTGCTCAGATCGCCGGTCTGCAGAGAATCCCGGCAGTCGTCAGAGAGCTCGATGACCCCGGCATGGTGCAAGTAGCTCTCATTGAGAACCTCCAGAGAGAGGACCTGAACCCCATTGAGGAGGCCTCGGCCTATCGGAGGCTCATGGACGAGTTCAACATGACCCAGGAGCAACTGTCGAGCGCTATAGGCAGAAGCAGGCCCGCAATTGCAAACGCGGTACGGCTGCTAAACCTGCCGGAAGCGATTCAGAAAGCTGTTGAGGAGAGAAGGCTGAGCGAAGGGCATGCCCGGTGCCTTCTGTCCATCTCCAATCAGGGCGATCAGCTGAAAGTTGCTGCAGAGATCATTGCGAATGGACTCAACGTGCGGCAAGCCGAGGAACTAGTCAAGGGAACTACACAGAATGTTTCACGTGAAACAATTCGGAAGCGAACCTCAGAGGAGGATCCGAACGCGGTTCGCCTAACGCAGCGACTCGGCGAGCGACTTGGCACGAGGGTCAAGTTGTCCGGGTCTGTCAGCAAGGGCAAGCTCGAGATCGAATACTATTCCGCCGAGGACCTAGATCGAATTCTCGAGATAATCCTGGGCGGCGAATAGACGCAAATCAGAGGCATGCCAGTGGATTATGTCATGCGGCAGCGTCACTGGACACGTCGGGCGTAGGAGGGGGGACCGAGGCCTCGCAGGGCCGTAGATAGGTATGGAAATGACCGGATTGGCCAATCTGCTCGAGACACATAAGGACATCGTGGTTCTTGTTCTATCCTTAATCTTGCTGGTCAGCATTGCCGTGTTCACCATGGCTTCGGCAAGAACCAGGCGTTTGGAAAAGCGGTATCGTGCTCTTCTCGGCGGCGGCGAAGGCAGGAATGCCGAGATGCTGCTGCTCGACTACATAGCGAGGACAGACTCCCTTTCAGCCCAGCTGAAGCAGACACAGAGCGGGCTGACTGATCTTCGCGAAGTGTGTCAGCAACATGTGCAGAAGGTCGGCATTCTGCGATACAACGCCTTTGACGATGTTGGCGGCGAGCAAAGTTTCTCTTTGGCTCTTCTAGACGCCAACGCGACCGGAGTCGTGATCACCGGGTTATGCGGTCGCGAAGAGACGCGAGTCTACGCGAAACCGGTGAAGGCGGGGCGCTCAACACATAATCTGTCTGGCGAGGAGATCACTGCCATAGCACGGGCAATTGAAGGGTATTCGGGGCCGCGCTGATCAAAATCGAGAACATCAGCAGGAATTCGTGTGTATGGGTAGAATGTAAAGTGATGGCTAAGTATGCCTGCAATTGCGGTTGTGCGACGCAAGACCTGGCAAGTACTGGCCATACTATTCATACAGGCCAATTGGCGCCTGAGCCATGGGCGCCGAGGGGCGCACATACGAATTGCCTGGAAGGGGGGAAGTGCCGCATCCTTCCCTACGTCCCGGAACAGGGGTTTCCGGCGGCACACTTACGTGACACTGCGGTTGCTTTCGCGGCGTTTTCGCCGCCCACGACATGGATCACTTACACTGATGGCCATTCCGACTTCGGGAGGACCCCCGAAGTCGATGAGTATTCCATTTCGGGTTCTCCGCATCGGTCTGCCAATCGCGATAGGACTGGCGGTTTTTCTAGTTGGGTCTTACGTACATATGTCGCACGGCGTAGTTCAGCTGTCCCGAGACCGACAATCCCAGGGCACGGCGATGGAGGAACTCCTGAGGGAGAACGAGCTTCTCAGGGAGGAGAAGGATGAACGCATCGCTCAACTCAGGGAGCTAACCGAAAAGGCCAACAAACTGGCCGCTGCGGTTGACGAAGTGGTCGGCGAGAACTCTAGGATCTGGGAGATTGTTAAGGGTTCCGGTGCGGCCAAGAGGACTTCATCGGGTTCATCATCTGCGGCGAGAGGGACGACGTCTCGCGGAGGCGACCCAGGGGCAGATAGAGGCGAACCCGTGACCGGTTCTCCGTCTGAGTCATGGGACGAATCTGGAGAGGAGACGTGTTCGGGCCCTCTTCAGGACGAGAACGAGCTGGCGCTGGCTGCCGATGAAGCACTGTTCAGACTATCGGAGCTGACCAGCACTACGCGTAAGGACATGTCCGGCCTGAGGTCATCAGCGACACAATACAGGGACAAACTCAATCGCACGCCTTCGATCGCGCCCGCCAAAGGGAAGATCGTCTCGGGCTACGGCAACAGGCTCCACCCGATTCTGCGGGTTACGCGCCTTCACGAAGGGGTGGACATTGCGGCGTCTCGCGGAACGCCTATCGTAGCGACGGCTGACGGAGTCGTAACCAGGGCCGGGTGGCTAGGTAGTTACGGGTACGCTGTTGAGATTTCCCATGGGTACGGCATAACGACGTTCTATGCGCACAACTCGCGCAATGCGGTGAAGACCGGCGCTGCCGTCAAAAGGGGCCAGGTCATTGCATATGTGGGTAGCACAGGGCTGAGCACCGGGGCTCATGTGCACTACGAGGTGCGCGTCAGCAAGCGTCCGGTCAACCCGTCTTCTTATATGAAGTAGCGAATCAGGCAGACTACCCAGTGGAAGGGACGGGGAGTCGATGTTCCGAAAAGACAGGCAGCTGTCTTCGGGGGATATGAAGGTGGACACTTACATAGGCAAGGGCGCCAAAGTCCAGGGCTCAGTGACCGTATCCGGCACTGTACGTGTGGATGGTTTCGTGGATGGAGTTGTTGAAGCGGAGAAGGACGTGATAGTCGGTCAGGGAGGCCTGGTAACCGCATCAGTCGCGGCTGCGAATGTGACTGTCGCCGGCGAGCTGAGGGGAAACGTCAAGGCGTCGGGACGGCTTGAAATCGCACGAACGGGCAAGGTCCTCGGGGACGTAGCCATCGCATCTTTTGTCGTTGAGGAAGGCGCCACTTTCCTCGGCAAGTGCGAGATGCTAAAGAGTGATGCGCGCTATTCTAGTGCGCAGCCTGAGCCCGCGGAGAACCAGCCGCCGGGCACAGATGACTGACGAACCCAATTTGCCTAACCGGGGGACGGCCGTGCTGTAGCGTGGGGCGCCGTCCCCCGTAGTTTTCCCGATTTCATCTGGTTGGAGGGGTCAGAATGCGTTTCCGCAGCCGGGTCGAGGCCGGGCAGGCTTTGGGTAAGCAAATGGCCCGGGGCGCATGGACCGACCCACTGGTGCTCGCGCTGCCGAGGGGCGGAGTTCCCGTTGCCGAGCACGTGGCCCTTGCTATCGGTGCGCAGCTGGACGTGATCGTGTCTAGGAAGATAGGTTCGCCTTTCAACCCGGAAATGGGCATAGGCGCAGTTGGGCCCGACGGCAATGTGGTCCTGGATCAGCTTCTCATCCGTCGGATGAGAGTCGATGCGGAGTATATCGAAAGCGCAAGCCGCCTTGAGCTAGAGGAAATCCACAGGCGGGAATCGGCATACCGCGGGGCACGACCGAATCCAAGGGTTACCGGCAGGGACGTAATCGTGGTAGACGACGGAATCGCAACTGGCTATACGGTGATGGCTGCGATGCGCAGCCTCCGCGACAACCATCCGCTCCGACTGGTAGTCGCAACGCCGGTATGTCCCCCCGATACGCTTCAGTGGCTACAGCAGGAGGTCGACATGGTAGTGAGCCTGATATCTCCGGAGGACTTCTCCGCGGTCGGCCAGTTCTATGCGGACTTCACCCAGGTATCAGATGCTGAAGTCATCGAGGTCTTGTCGAGGCAGCGGACTGAGAAATAGGTATGCCCTGTGGCCATCTCCCCAGCGGTCTTCGGGCGCAGCCCTAGGTTGGATCGGACACATATGCGACTACTCCGCGGGCAATGGCATCCGCCATCTTGATCACCAGCGATAGGCGGGTGTTTTGAAGCACGAGATACTCCATGAATCCGCCAACGTTGACTACTCCCGTAATGTACGCATCTCCGATCGGAGGCAGCTCTTTGTTGACGCCGGCTCCGGGCTTGAGCGGCCCTTCGCCCACAGTGATGTAGCCGATGCTGCCCACCCGGCCCAGGCATGCGTCGATGGCAAGCACGTGCCCTACTCCAGGCTTGGCGAGCCCGAGTGATTCGATGGCGCTGCGCAGATTGCCGGCATGAACCGGCTCATCAAGCGTGCCGACTACATGGATACGGTCACGTACCGATCGCCATTCAGCCAGCCTGGTGCCGACTAGTGGGCCGAGCGCATCGCCTGTGGACCGGTCGGTGCCTATGCACACCACGGTGAGCGGCCGGCAGCGCGCCCCGAGCGTATCGCTGAGACAGGCGGCGATCTCGCGCGCAAGCCAGGCGCTGAAGTTGGGGCTGTCGACATGGGCCCGGGTAGGGCCGGACGAAGGACTCCTGAGGATGGCGTGGCGGCTCTCATAGGTAGCATCAGGCTTGCTTTCCACGAGCGACCTCCTATGGCTATGAAACGTCGGCGGCATCCGCCGGACGTGCTAGTTGAAGTATATGAGCACACGCGCTCTTCTATGTGGGCTTGCGGCGATCATGCTCAACCAGCAGGGGGCCAGCCAAATGACGGATCAGGAAGAGAAGAGCCGGATGGCGCATTCGCACAACCGCACAGGAATGTGCTATGCTCGTCTAGGCGACCACGCAGAGGCCCAGCGCGAGTTTGAGATTGCGATTTCGCTTGATCCCAGGTTTGCTGACGCCCACTGTTGCCGGGGTAACGCTCTGAGGGAACTGGGAGATTCGGACGGCGCGGTAGCATCGTACTACAGGGCATTGGAGATCGAACCCGACCGCCTCGATGCGCGGCTGAATCTCATCTCCACACTACGAGAGCGGAACTCAATCTCGGGCTCAATGCACGGAACTGACGTCCCGTTGGGCGATAGCGGACCCGGCGATCGCGCTGCACGCATTCGAGTTGGGCGACCGAATCGGAAGCCACATGCTCACGATCGCCTCTTTACGCCAGGAGTACGCGTGGTAGGCTACTGTTTGGCGGCAGTCATAATATGCGTAACGTTTGTGTTATGGATATTGCGGAGGTAGTTTGCTGCATATGGGAGAAGTCAGTAACCCCAAGTTGCGCAGAGCAGCTATGGCTACGGGCGTGGTCGCATGCCTGGTAATCGGCGCACTATGGAGCACAGGGATCTTTGCCCCCGGTGTGCTGGAGAGCAACCAGATCGCGCGCGGCGTCACTGTGGGAGGCCACGATGTGGGCGGGACGACCGTGTCCGAAGCCAGGGCGCGCCTGCAGGCTCAGATGAGCAAGTGCGAAACAGCGCCCATCTCGTTGAGACTGGGCGATGAGACCTGGCGAGTAAGCCCGGAGGAGATCGGCACCGTCATAGACGTGGACGCCGCCCTGAGAGCCGCCTACAGCATAGGCCGTAGCGGTCGGCTTCAAGAGAGGTTGCGCCAGCGCCATCAGGCTACACGCGAGGGCATCGACATACCCTTAGTTGTCTCCGTCGACGAGCAGCGCCTGCGCGACCTGGTCTTCGCTCTTGCCAGCGTGGTGCAGGTCCAGCCGGTTGACGCCAGGATTATCATAACAGATGACGATGAGGTGGTCATTGAGCCTTCGTCTGAAGGACGCCGACTCAATGTGGAGGAGCTAATCTCCAGGCTGAGAAGCACGACACTGGAGCGAGGAGCGCGCGAGATCGATCTTCCCGTCGAAACCGCGCCGCCAGCTGTGGTCACATCGGAGCTGGAATCCAGAGGCATCGTACGTCTACTCGGCGAGTACACCACAAAGTTCAAGGCGAGCAATGTCAAACGGTCGGAGAACATCCGGCTGGGGGCGGCGATGGTTGATGGAACCATCATCGTTCCGGGCGACGTCTTCTCTTTCAATGAAATCGTAGGCCCGAGAACCCCTGAGAGAGGTTTCCTGGAGGCTGACATCATACTCAACTCCGAACTCGTGCCGGGAATAGGCGGCGGAATATGCCAGGTGTCTACGACTCTCTATAACGCTGCTCTGCTGTCGGACCTGGAGATCGTGTCCAGGGTTAACCATTCGCTTCCCATCAGTTATGTGCCTTTGGGAAGGGACGCGACGGTGTCGTACGGCGCCATTGACCTTAAGATCAGGAACAACACGGACCATCATGTGCTCCTGAAGGCCCGTGTCGACAAAGACACGGTAACGTTCAAGGTCTTCGGCGACCTTCCACAGGACATGGCCATAGGTATCGAGACCCAGGTGCTCGAGAAGATCGAACCCGGGGTGATCGAGCAGGTGGATGCGAAATCACCGCCTGGTTCGCGGACGACCGTCCAGACCGGCGCGCCCGGTTATTTGGTGGCTGTGTGGCGTGTAGTGAAGTCAGGAGGCGTGGAGATAAGGCGGGAGCTGATTTCGCGCGATAGGTACAAGCCACAGCCGATGATAGTGAAAACGGGACCGTCGCCGCAAGCTGTGGCTATCCCATGATGTCCGGCTGATCCGGAAGTTGCGGGGAGCTGAGTCCATGTGGGCTATGTGTGGATGGCGGTGGAGTTCGCGAGTTTCATAGCCATGGGCTTTGTGGTCGGCGCCTACGCCGACTCCAAATATGGGACAAGACCCTGGGGGGCACTGGCGGGATTCATAATCGGACTAGTCAGCGGCGCGCTCAGCGTCAATCGGGCAGTGAGCGAGCTTGCAGAAAGAGAACGCAGGGGCAGGAAGAGGCGCTAGCCCCGCGGCATCATCGTTGAAGGAGATGGACCAATGGATTCCAGATTCGATGCGGATTCCGAGTCCGGCGAAAACCGCAGATCGGAGACTGGTGTGCCGCCGAAAGCTTCAATTGCCGCTCTGTTCTGGACGTTCTTCAGGATAGGCGCGTTTACCATTGGCGGGGGATACGTAATGGTACCGCTGATTCAGCGCGACATTGTAGAACGTCGAGGTTGGATCGACAAGGACAGCTTCGTGGATGTCCTGGCAATCGCACAGACAGCTCCGGGCCCCTTGGCGGTGAATACCGCGGTGTATGTCGGGTACATGCTTCGCGGAGTCTGGGGCGCCATGGCATCCACGGCAGGCTGCATTCTTCCGTCAATCATCATTATCCTAGTAGTAGCGGCGCTATTCGACCAGATATCCTCCTTTAGTTATGTACAGGCCGCATTTGCCGGAATACGGCCGGCTGTTGTGGTACTGATCGTGTCTGCGGCAATCAAGATAGGCCGACCAGTTGTGCGTTCCCGAGTGGAATTGGCGCTGGCCGCAGCAGCAATGGTCTTGGTCGCATTCGTCCGCGTCAGCCCGGCGCTGGTTGTGACGGCTGCCGCTCTCTATGGTCTTTTCGCGCCTAGCGTTTCGGGCAATGGAGGGTCAGACGCATGATCCTGCTCAATCTCTACCTGAGTTTCGCCAAAGTAGGGTTGTTCACGTTCGGGGGCGGCTATGCCATGTTGCCGCTGATAGAGAGCGAGATAATCCATGGGCGTGGATGGCTTACCGTTCGAGAGTTCACCGACATCGTAGCCATTGCAGAAGTGACCCCGGGGCCAATCGCCGTCAACAGCGCGACTTTTGTCGGCTATCGGCTTGCCGGGGTGCTAGGAGGAATCATGGCTACGCTCGGAGTGGTGACTCCATCGGTTGTCATCGTTCTGGCACTGGCTATGCTCGCCAAAAGGTTCGAAAACAGCATCGGGCTGGCGCGAGTGAAGTCGGGCATGCGACCGGCTGTTGTCGGGTTGATCGCGGCGGCGGCGCTGACCGTAGCGCGCGTAGCCCTTGTGGACCTTAAGTCGATGATGATAGCCGCGGTGGCCGCTCTGTTGGTGTTCAAGGTAAAGCTCGACCCCATCGTGGTGTTGGCCGTATCCGGTCTTCTGGGGGCCATCATCTTCTCGTAGTCCGTATTATGAGGATGCAGGTTCGGCGGCGCCACCTGAAAATCGGGCTGAGCGCAGCCTCCAGAAATCGCCACATGTGATATCCCCCCCTCGTGTCCGGAGTGCAGCCGTACGGCGGCACTCCATTATATTGCCGTCGGTTGCCGGGTGACAGCTATCTGTGGCGACGCGCATTCCGCGGGCAGGCCATTCGGGGCCACGCAAATGCCACATAATGTTGCTGAACCAGGTAAGACCTTGCCCGTCTGCCCACCCTTTGGTATCCTGCAATTGACGTCCGATGAGGCGCGAGTTTTGGCCGCCAACAGCGGCACACTATGAGGTGTTGACTCTCGACTCCGGCAGGTCGGACAGAGCAGCGCATGAAAGGAGGCGAGCGGCGGCTTCATGCCTCAGGTGGAAACCGGGGCGTATGCCGCCAGGGGAGCATGATAATCAGCCTGGCAACTTTCGAACACCTTCCCAAGCGGGTGGGAGGGCTGGCCGAGGCAGCGACCTCGATAGGCGAGTCGCTGGCGCGGGACAATGAAGTGATGGTCTTCATGCCGTCCCATGGCATTCACAAGACAGAGAAGGACTTCAGGGTAAAGAAATACGGCAAATTCAAGATCGCGGCCGGGCCTAGCCCGTTCGAAGTCACCATGTACGAGATGAACCGCAGCGGCGTTCGGGTGTTCCTGCTGAGCGACGATGTCATGGATCACCCCGATGTATACTCCCCTCGCGAGATGCTCACCGCCAAGCTTGTTCACTTCGCCCATGCCTTTCCGGCGGCAATCAACCTGATCATGGGCAGAGAGGGCAAGAAACCCGATGTGGCGCATATCAATGACTGGCACTGTGTCCTCGGAGGCGCGGTCGCCAAGAAATATCTTCGGATACCAATGGTGTACACGATCCATCGCATATGCCGCGAGAAGATCGCAGTGGATGAGATGGAGCGCGCCGGGCTGAGAGAGTTCATTGACCCTGAGTGCATCGAAGTGAACAAGGAAGGTATCATGTTTAACCTCGAGACATTCGGGTGCCGCCAATGCGACTACTTGACAACGGTCAGCTATACTTACCTGAACGAGGAGTGGAAGACTCTCTTCGGAGAGTATGCGGGCAAGGCAACCTATGTATGGAACGGCATGGACTCTACCTTCTGGGACCCTGCCCGGTTGACAGACGCGGACAAACCTAGGGACGAGCGACGCGCCGCCATCCTGCGCGAGCACGGACTAGATGACGGCATCCTCTACTTCTACGTGGGGCGTTTCGATATGGAACAGAAGGGTGTAGACCACATGTTCGCAGCCACCCAGATGCTCCTAGACGGGAAAATTACGGGCTCAGACAGACTGGCTCCGCTCTTCCGGATGGTAGTGCTGGGTTCAGGCGACCCTAACCTTGAGGACATGGCGCGGGATATGGAGCGCAAGTACCCCAAGAACGTGAAGGCCATCATAGGCTATCTGGGTAGGGAAGCAACGCGTGCGTGGTACGGCGCATCCGACTTCTGCCTGATACCGTCCAATTTTGAGCCATTTGGGTTGGTACAGCTGGAAGCGATGTGCATGGGGTCCATACCGATTGGAACCAAAGTCGGCGGCATAAACGATACAGTATTGGATATTGACAAGGCCGGGGAAGGCGCCACCGGAAAGCTCGTGCCTCCACGTAATCCGCGCGAGCTGGCGGGAGCCATGGTCAAGACAGGTCTTCTCTGCATGGATGACATGGCCAGAATTGAGGAGGTCAGGTCCAACGGAAGGCCTCACGTAATGACCAACTTCACATGGGATAAGGCAGCACGCAGATACCTTTCTGTCTATGAAGGCACTGCCTCCATGAAACTGCCGTTCGCCGATTACGGGGGACCGTTCTAGGAGGTCGAAGCTGAGTCAGTCGGTGTGGCCCACGGACCCTCGCAAGCATAGTCCCCTTGATGCTGGTTATGCTAATACCACGATTGGCGAACTAAACCAGCACATGTACTGGGGGGCAGAGTCGATGGGTCAGTGGTTAAAGCACCTCGTGAGACTGGTTGTGTCAGCGATTGTGCTGATGTTCATCTCGTTTCTAATACCGGGGTTCGCGACGGTCACGTTCTGGACGGCGCTGCTTGCGGCAGCTGTGATCACCGTTTTGGGGTGGCTCATCGAGGTCATCCTGGGGCGCGCGGTCTCTCCCTATGCCAGGGGGATTGTGGGTTTCCTCGTGTCGGCGGTGGTGATATATGCCACCAAGTTCATCGTGCCGGGTATGACGGTCAGCATAGCGGGCGCGTTGTTGGCGGCTTTCGTCATCGGGCTGGTGGATATGTTCGTGCCCACGACCCTGAGGTGAAATGTTTCATGTGAAACAATCAGCCTTGGCGCGCACCCCTTTCGGCGGCTGCCCGAGAGGGGTTTTTCCCTTTGGAGCAGGACATGCCTGAACGATGTCTAAAGATACCGAGAGGCGGAGCCTTCGGAGGTGGTGGCACATGGCGAGCCCGGCGCGGCCGTCTTTGATACGTGAGATCATGACGGGCACATTCACAGCTGAGCAGCTCACGGCGGGCACAACTGCGGTGGTCTCCTCATTGATCAGGATTGGGATGATCGTCCTCATATCGTTCCTGGCGATGCGCGTTATCTCCAGGCTCATAGATCGCCTGTTCAAATCGCGCGAGGACGAGCAGCGCGTGCTGATCCGCGATAACAGACGTTTGATGACTCTGAGGACTGTGATAAAGAGCTTCGTCAGGTACATGGTGTACTTTGTAGGCGGCATCATGGTCCTTGGTGAACTGGGGGTCAATACGTCCGGCCTTGTGGCAGGCGCTGGGATAGCAGGAGTCGCTCTGGGTTTTGGGGCGCAGAACCTGGTACGTGATGTCCTTACGGGCTTTTTCATACTATTCGAAGATCAGTTTGCCGTGGGCGACTATGTCGCGATTTCGGGTGTGTCCGGGGTAGTCGAGGAGATCGGATTGAGGGTCACCAAGGTCCGGGACTTCGCCGGGCAGCTCCACGTCGTGCCCAATGGCTCTATTGCCCTGGTCACCAACTTCCGCGGTCGCGCAATGAGAGTCATGTTCGACGTACAGGTGCCCTATTCCACTGACGTGGAACTCGCCATCGGGGTACTTCAAGACGCATTTGACCGCCACAGGGAGAGCATACCCGATATAGTGGATGGCCCTACGGTCCTCGGGGTTCAGGATCTGGGCGACTCGGGAATTGCATTGAGGGTGTGGGCGACAGCGCAGCCCATGCAGCAATGGGCTCTGGAGCGGCGACTCAAGCTTCTGGTCAAGAAGGTCATGGATGACAATGGCATCAGTGTCGCGTATCCGCACAGGTACGTCATCGTCGATGGGCAGCCAAGCAGTGCGGACAGCGCAGGCGAGGGGACTAGGCCGAGGTCCGACCGAGCATCCTGAGAGAACGCTCGGATCTGGGGGTCAGGGATATGGCGACTCGGGATTATGTCTTCCACTTGGGCGATGTGGTTCGGATGAGGAAACCGCATCCCTGTGGAAGTCTGACATGGGAAGTACTGAGGGTGGGCGCGGACTTCCGCATCAAGTGCCAGGGATGCGGGCGCGTAGTCATGTTGCCTCGGCCGCAATTTGTAAAGGGTGTTCGGGAGATCGTGTCAACCTCTGCAGGAGGCGATTCGCATGCTGAGCCTGGGGATCGTGGGCCTGCCTAACGTGGGCAAATCAACGCTTTTCAACGCGCTGACGCGCGGTCGGGCCCAGGTTGCCAATTACCCGTTTACTACGATCGACCCCAACGTGGGGGTAGTAGAAGTGCCGGACGACCGGCTCGCGCAGGTCGCACGGCTCGCCGGCGCCGAGAAGGTGACTCCGACTGCGGTGCAATTCGTTGACATAGCAGGACTTGTCAAAGGGGCTAGCCGCGGCGAGGGGTTGGGAAACAGGTTTCTGTCTCACATAAGGGAAGTGGATGCAGTAGCCCACGTGGTTCGCTGCTTCGCAGATCCCAACGTGGCCCACGTAGACGGCACGCTCGATCCCGTCCGCGACATGGGCATTGTAGAGACGGAGCTGATCTTGGCTGACCTTGACACTGTGGGTAGACGGATAGCCAAGACAGAGCCGATGCTGAAGACGGGCGATAAGAGGTACAGATTCGAGCTAGACACTCTGGCGGAACTGAAAGGATGGCTGGAATCCGGGCGGCCGGCGCGCGAGATGGACTTGCCTGGCGAACAGCGCGAGCTGGTAGAGAGTCTCTTCCTGTTGACAATGAAGCCGATCCTGATCATAGCCAACCTGCCGGAGGAGTGTGCAGACCGGCTTGATGAGGCCGCATCGGAAGTTCGGTTGCCTGAGGGCGTGCCTGTGATCCCTGTCTGCGCGGAGTTGGAGCGACAGCTCGGTGAACTGGACCCGGAGGACGCCCGGGACTACCTGGCCTCACTTGGCCTCGAGCGTTCTGCGCTAGATAGTGTGGTCACGGCCGGGTACCGTCTGCTCGATTTGATAACGTTCTTCACCATAAAGGGAATCGAAACTCGCGCATGGACCGTGCGCCTGGGCACTCCTGCGCCGAAGGCCGCGGGGAAGATCCACACCGACATGGAGCGCGGCTTCATACGCGCAGAGGTGATCCAGTGGGATCTACTGATGCAGGAGGGTTCTTTCGGCGCCGCTCGCGAACACGGGCGCGTCAGGACCGAGGGCAAGGACTACATCGTTCAGGACGGCGATGTCATTCTATTCAGATTCAACGTGTGATCGGGGCGTTGTCCTGGAAATATCACCCGTACGGTGGGTTGCGCCTCCCCCGGGCAGAGTGTTATAATTCATCTCGCAATCCCTGCTCCGCGCTTGACGCGGGGCCGAAGTCCGAGGGGAGGTGAAGTCAGTGAACGCCTACGAGTCAATGTATATCCTGAGTCCCACGTTTGGCGATGAGGAGATCGACGGTCTGGTCTCCAAGTTCGAGGAGCTGATCGCGTCAAACGGCGGAGAAATCACCAAGACCGACCGCATGGGTAGGCGCAGGCTGGCGTATGTGATAGGGGATCATACCGAGGGGTATTATGTGGTCCTCTATTTCAACGCAACTGCCGATGTCGTAGCCGAGCTGGAGCGCGTCTACAAGATCACCGACGGCGTGGTACGCTACCTGATCATCCGCAAGGACAAATGACTCCTTGCCGGGCCGAAATTTGAGGCAGGGTGGTGTTGTCATGAACAGGATCGTACTAGTGGGTCGCCTGACTCGCGATCCGGAGCTCCGCGTGACGCAGAACGGCGTAAGCGTCGCCAGGTTTACTGTCGCAGTCGACAGGCCGTTCGCCAGTCAGTCCGGCGAACGCGGAACTGACTTCATTGACGTCGTGGTCTGGCGTAAGCAGGCAGAGACGGTGGGCACCTACATGAAGAAGGGCCGTCTTGTCGCCGTCGAAGGGCGCCTTCAAGTTCGCGCCTACCAGGCTACCGACGGGCAGAAGCGCAGAGCGTGGGAAGTGATAGGCGACAGGGTAGAGTTCTTGGACCGAGGGCCCGACTCTACGACGCGCGTTCCGGCGGTAGAGGAACCGCCTTTCCCCGAACCGGGTGAGGATAGCGAATCCACGTTCGGGGACGAGATCGATATAGGCGAGCCGTTCTAGGCGCTACGCGCTACTGCCTCAGCTATTGGGGGGATATCACATTGAAGCGTGAAAGAGGACGCAGATCCAAGAGGCGAGTCTGCTCTTTCTGTGTGGACAAGGTCGAACATATCGACTACAAAGATACTGCTAGGCTCCGCAGATACATCTCGGAGAGGGGCAAGATAATGCCTCGCCGGATATCTGGAAACTGCGCAAAGCATCAGCGCCAGGTTACCCTGGCAATCAAGCGCTCCCGTCACGTTGCGCTGCTCCCGTTCACTGCGGAGTAGCAAGCGATCGCTGTTGAGCTGCAGGTGCGAGCTGGGGCCTCTCGGGCTTCGGCGCTAACTGAATCCGAAAACTCTTTGGAGCCTCCTGGTCCAAAGAGTTTTCTCGCACATATCCCTTGCCGCGTGCGCTCGGCAGGATTTAGCGTCGAGCATCGAGAACGAACGGCCATGAGGCGTGTGTGCTAGACATGCGAACCGGGATGAGCTTCCGACGCGCAGTCGGGGGAGGAATTGGGATGGGGCATCAGCATGACACGGATATTGCCCGTAGTTTCAAGACCATTGACTGGCTCAAGGCCGAGGTGCTGGGGAGCGTAGCCTCCGTGTACCGTTCTCTGGCAAGTACCGGTGAGGATCCGCGCGCGTCCGACCTGGCGAATGCAATCATCGGCTGCTATCTGCTGGGAAAGCGACTGGGCATTGGCTATGCCGCGCTCGATGAGCAGATTGACGTCAACATTCGGGAGAACATACAGAACGGACACGAAGTCGAACAGTGGTACAAGGACTTCAGTGCGCTCGCTAGCCATAGGAAGGGGCGTTCCAGTTGAACTCACCGCGCACCGAGCGAACCAGGGCGCTTACCGAAGGGGCGCTTCTGGCCGCCCTTACTATAGTAATGTACGTGGCCGACATATACACGAAACTGTTGCTGTACGTAATACCGGTTCCCGTGGCGATCCTGGTGATCAGAAACGGCGTACGTACCGGCGTCCTTGCTACCTTAGTGGCGGCTCTGGGCGTGAGTGCGATACTTGGCCCGATAGACGGTTTGATCGTGTTGGTCCGTGTGGGTTTCATAGGTATCGCTCTCGGTGCGCTGCTTGCCAGGAAGCGCCCGTGGGTCATCTCCCTTGCCGGCACTTCAGTGGCCAGCCTGGCCGCTTTCGTAAGCGACTTTCTGCTGGCATCATGGGCGTCAGGGCTGTCGCCGGGCGCGATGATAGCCAGGGTTCAGGAGGGTATTGCCGAGGCAGGGCAGCGCACCATGGAGTTGTACCAGAAGATCGGCGTACCGCAGGAGTCCCTAGGGCTGGTCAAGCAGATGATGGAGCTGATGCCGGTCTGGCTCAAGACTTTCCTCCCGTCTGTGCTGGTGATCGGCGCGGTGTTTTCGGCGGCGATAGCATATGCCGCCACGCGCTGGATCCTTGTGAGGATGAAGCGCGACGTCGAACCTATTCCGCCTTTCGCAGACTGGAAGATCGACTGGCGATTTGCATGGGGGCTGATAGGCGCGCTTGTGCTGGCGTATGCCGTGCCCGGCGCGAACCTCGGCTTGGTGCGCTCCTTGGCCGCTAATGCGGTTGTAGTCTATGTCATGGTCTATTCCGTGTTTGGAATCGCAGTGCTCTGGTCGGTGCTTGGGTCGATGAACGTTCCCAAGGGGTTTAGGATCATCATTGCCCTGTTCATATACATGACTCCGCCGCTTAACTGGCTTTTGCCCATGGCCGGCATGCTCGATGGCTGGCTTGACTTCAGGAAGCTTGCGTCGCGAGCGTAGTACCCTATGCGGCAAGATGCATCGGCAGTACACGTGCAGCATACGGAGAGGAGGTAGCGGGTGAGTCACGGTTCGCCCGCGGGCACACATGAAAGTAGTCCTTCAGAAAGACGTTCCGGGGCTTGGCAAGAAGGATACGGCAGTAGACGTGGCCGAAGGTTATGCCCGCAACTACTTGATACCCAGGGGGCTGGCCCTTCCGGCGTCATCAGCGGCGCTCAAGCGAATCGAGGTGATTCGAGACGCCGAGCGGCGCAAGGAGGCGCGTGAAGAAGCCAAGGCCAGAGAAGACGCTCGCAGGCTGAAGGAGCAGGGGGTCACGATTAGGGCCAAGGCCGGCGAGAAGGGCAGGCTGTATGGGTCCATAACGGCCAAAGATGTAGCCGATGCGATCCGGACGGTGATCGGCGTGGATGTGGATCGCCGGAAAATCGAGCTCAAGGATCCCATAAGGGAACTGGGGGAACATATGGTGACTGTAAAGCTCTTCTCCGGTGTGTCGG
>Ga0209718_1000939_pt1 | contig 36211 bp, 30 predicted proteins | sample AD_JPNAS1_MetaG_FD_184420 | JGI IMG/M metagenome (GOLD analysis project Ga0209718, IMG submission 184420) | Active sludge microbial communities of municipal wastewater-treating anaerobic digesters from Japan - AD_JPNAS1_MetaG (SPAdes) (version 2) | ecosystem: Engineered > Bioreactor > Anaerobic...
CTATCCCGCGCGTCCCTCGCCTGTTCCATGAGGTCATCGAGTTCCTCCCTTTTTAGAGGGCCTCTCCCAGCGGGCCCCTTCATTCCGATACCTCCCCGATCCTGTAGAGATCATCCAGGGGGGTCATCTTGACCAGCTTGATCCGGTGATCCTCCACCTCCAGGACCTGGAACTCCCAGTGGCCGTAAGTGAGCCTTTGCCCCTTGTCGGGGAAGCGCCCGGCCAGGGAGAGGACCAGCCCCCCGACGCTGTCCATGTCACTGGATTCGAAGGGGTATCCCACGGCCTCACTGAGGTCTTCCAGCCCCATCTGGCCCCTGACGAGGTAGCTGCCGTCGGGTTCCTTCTGTATCAGGGCGCTTTCATCGTCGTATTCATCCTGTATCTCCCCGACGATCTCCTCGATGAGGTCCTCCAGGGTGACCAGGCCGGCGGTCCCGCCGTATTCATCGATGACGATGGCCATGTGGACCCTTCGGCCCCTCATGACATCGAAAAGGTCGGCCAGCCTCATCGTCTCGGGTACGAAAAGGGCTTCCCTCGCGAGGGAGGAGACCTTGATCGACGGGTCGCCCGACGTGAAAGCCCCTATCAGGTCCTTCACGTAAAGTATGCCGAGGATATGGTCGGGGCTCTTCCCGTAAACCGGGAGCCTCGAGTGCCCGCACTCCCTGAAAACCGGGAGGGATTCGCTTATATCGGTGTCACCGGGCACCGCCACCATGTCCGTCCTGGGTATCATGATCTCGTAGACCCTGGTCTCCTCGAAGGAGATCACGCCGTGGATCATCCTGCGTTCCTCCTCTTCGAAGACGCCGGAGGCCTCCCCTATGTTGACCATCTGCTCGATCTCCTCCCTGGTGACGAAGGGGTGCTGGGAGGAGAGGTCCACCTTAAGGAGGGACCCGAAGAACTTGACGATCCCGACGGTGACCCAGACGAGGGGCGAAAAGATCATGTTTATGAACCGGAGGAGGGGCAGGGCACCGGAGACGATCCCGTCGGGTTTCAGTATGGCGACGCTCTTGGGAAGTATCTCACCGAAGATCACTATCACCACCGTCGTGAAGGCCACGGCCAGAAGGAGCCCCTTCGCCCCTATCAGCGATAACGCCACCTGGGTGGCCACGGCGCTGGCGGCAATGTTGACGAGGTTGTTACCTATCAGGATGACCGTCAGGGCCCGGGGCATGTCCGAGATAAGCCAGTCAATACCCTTTCTTCTCTTGGGGTTCTTCTCCTGGATCGCCAATAGTTTGCCGCGGCCGATGGAGGTGATCGCCGTCTCGCTGCTGCTGAAAAAAGCCGAGAAGAGGAGAAGAACGGCCAGGATCAGGATACTTCGGATGATCTCTTCCTGCACCTGCAACTCAATCCTTTCTTGTTACGCCCCAGGGTCCGCCCATTGCTCCGGGGGAGTGAGGCAACGCTCCACTCTTTCCAGGTAGTGTCCCTGGATATCCCACATTTCGCGCCTTCCTTCTTCCGTCTCGTGGTCCCAACCCAAAAGGTGCAGGAGTCCATGAACCAGAACGAGGGACAGTTCCTTCTCCGGCGGGTGACCTGCCTCCAGGGCGTTCTCCAGCACCCGCGGGAGGCAGACCATTATATCCCCCAGCAAGCATTCGGGAAGGGGGGCCGGGCAGGAAAACTTCCCTTCGGAGGCATGGATCGGAAAGGACAGTACGTCCGTGGGATGCCCTTCACCCATGAAGCGAAGGTTGAGCTCGCTCATCTGGCCCTCGTCGGTGAAATTAACCGAGAGAAAAAGATCCCCCGAGGGACCCCACTCCGGGCAAAGGAACCGGAAGAGCTCCTCCGCGACAGGCCCCAACGCTCCGGGTATCCTGTCAAGGACCTCAACCGGCACCAGGCCTTGGGCCTCCCCGGCCACCTCCATGATGACCCTCATGACACGGCAGCCTCCTGAGGCGTATCCCCCGCATTTTCCAGCGGGGTGACCTTCCTGGTGTGATACATGTGCTTGAGGGTCTCGATGAAGGCGGCCTTTATCCCCGTGAGATCCTGGAATGTGAGAGGTACATCGGATAGCTGGGATTCAGCCACCTTCGTGTCTATGACCTCCTTCGTCATTTCTTCCAGTTCGCGGCTGTCGGTTATGGCCGGGGCGGCCGCCCTGACGGCGGCCTCGACCGAATCGGCGAGCATGAGGACCGCCGATTCCCGGCTGGACGGGCGGCCTCCGGGGTAGCAGAATTGCTCCATGGGCAGGTCGGGGTCGGCGCCCAGGGCCTTCTTGAAAAAATAATGAAGACAGGTAGTCCCATGATGTTCCCCGATGAAAACCCTGATCTTTTTCGGAACACCGAACTGGCGGGCCATCTCAAGCCCATCCCGCACATGGGATATTATTATAAGCGCCGAGAGGGAAGGTGCCAGTTCGTCGTGGGGGTTGAGTCCCGTCTGCTGGTTCTCGACAAAGAACTGGGGCCTCCTGAGCTTCCCTACGTCATGAAAGTATGCCCCCGCCTTGACCAAGAGGGGGTCCATTCTCAGCTTCTCCGCCGCGGCTTCAGCCAGCGTGCCGACCATCAGTGAGTGGTGATAAGTTCCGGGAGCTTCCAGCTGGAGCCTTTTCAGCAGCGGGTGTGAAGGGTGGGTCAAGTCCACGAGACGGACGGGCGTGAGGATGTCGAAAAACCTCTCCCATAAGGGGAGAAAAGCCAGGGTCACCACTATCCAGGCCAGGGCCGAGGCCGAAAGGGATAGAAGGACCGTGCCCCCCGAGGGAAGATAGAGACCCCAGCCGATGAAGAACCCCCCGAGCGCAAGAGAAACCCCAAGGAGGACCATCTTGCGAAGGAGGTCCAGACGGTCCGTGATCTTCCTGAGAAGAAGGTAAGCCAGGCTGGCCGTTAAACCCGAGGTGAACACCGAAAGCATCAATCCCGCCGATGAACTGCCCGAAGTGATCACCGACCCGATGATCCCCCCCCAGAGGACGAGTTGAAACGCAAAGGACCCCGGTATGGCCAGGAAAGCCCAGCCCGCCAGGGGGATGACCCCCAGTCCGTTCCCGCCGAACAGGGAGGATAGGGACATGGCCACCCAGCCGGCTATGAGGATCGTGATCATGAAAGCCCATTCCCGGACGTCGAAACGGTACTCCCGGCGCCTCGAGAACCACCCCATCCAGAAAACCCAGAAAAAGGCCCCCGTCACGATGAAGGCCAGGGTCTTCCAGGGGAAGAAGGTCTCGGGGTATCCCTGCGCTCGAAGGACGAGAGCGACCTCGGGCGAGATCTCCTCACCCTCCCTGACGATGATGTCACCCACCGACAGCACCCTTTCGACAGGTTCGACCTCGGAAGCCGCTAGGGACCTCATCTCCCGGGTCACCTCGGGGTCCATGACCAGGGCTCTTTCCATGACGTGGTCCAGGATCTGGAAGGCGAGGTTCTGTTCCGGGATGGAAAGGCCCGAAGTCTCAAGGCTCCTCCACAGGACGTCAGCCGGAAGTTCCGCTCCCCCCGAAAGGGAGTCCTGGAAAGACAAGGCGATCCTCAAAGCGACGCCGGTTATCCTCCGGGCCGCGTCCTCAGGAAGGCTTCCCATTATCCTGGACAGGGAATCGGGAAGAACGGCGGCATAATCCCCCTTTTCCAGAGCGGCGAACTTGCCCCGGACCTCTTCGGGGAACTTCCTGTCCTTCACCAGGACGCCCCCGATATCGGACATTCTTTGTTCCCTCAGGGCCCTTGTGGCGCTCTCATCGACTATCCTCATGCGGGAATGGGCATAGTAGGTCTTCATGGCCGGACTGCCGACCCTGAAAGAACTCTCCCCTTCCTTGAAGTACCACGTGCCGGCCAGGAGTATGGAAGCGACGGCAACCAGCATGACGGCGGCGGCCCAGTGAGAGCGGTATCCCGTGTCGCCTGCCGGGTTGCCTGCGGTGAGCCCTTTTAGTGATGGGGCGGGACCCTTAGCGCTGCTGGTTTTGTTCATGTTCTTCATAGGCCTGGACGATCCTCTGGACGACTTCGTGGCGGACGACGTCGTTTTTGCCCAGGGACACGAACTCGACCCCGGGGATCCCCTTGAGAATATTCCTGACGACCTTGAGACCCGACTTCTTCCCCGATGGAAGGTCGATCTGGGTTATATCGCCGATGACGACCGCCTTCGACCCGAAACCGAGCCTGGTGAGGAACATTTTCATCTGTTCCGGCGTGGTGTTTTGGGCCTCGTCGAGTATTATGAAGCTGTCGTTCAGGGTCCTGCCCCTCATGTAGGCCAGGGGGGCGATCTCTATGATCTTCTTCTCGACGTACTTCGTGAACCTCTCCGGGGAGAACATTTCGTAAAAGGCATCGTAAAGAGGCCTTAGGTAGGGCTCCACCTTCTCCCTGAGATCCCCCGGGAGGTAACCGAGGCTTTCGCCTGCTTCCACGGCGGGTCGGACCAGGACAACCCTGTTGACCTTGCCTTCCTTGAGAGCGGCCACGGCAAGCCCTACCGCCAGGTACGTCTTGCCCGTTCCCGCGGGGCCTACGGCGAAGAGGACGTCATTTTTACGTATGGCGTCGACATAGCGTTTCTGCCCCTCCGTTTTCGGACGTACCGGCTTTCCCCTGTGGGTCAGGCATATCACGTCCTCGTACAGGGGCATAAGATCGATGACACCCTGCTCGGCGAAGGCGTTCATGGCGTAGGTCACCTCGGCGGGCCGGAGAGCGTGGCCCTTCCGGGCGATCTTCATCATTTGCCGGAGCAGTTCCATGACAAGGTCCACCGCATCGGCGTCGGGGCCATGGACCGAAATGAGGAGGTCCCGGACGACGAGCCTGACGGGATAGCGCTCCTCGATGAGCCTAAGGTTCTCATCCCTAGGGCCCAGTAGTCGTGAAAAAGTCTCTTCGTCCGCGGCATCCACGGAACCGGTGTGGCCGTGGTCCGCTCTTTCGGCCGCCGTCTCCTTGCCTCTTACGGATCTCATTCCGTCCTGACGACCTTTTCTATCTCAGGTATCTCCTTTCTGATGACGGCTTCCACCTGGGAACGCAACGTCTCGGCGGCGAAGGGGCAGTTGCCGCACGCCCCTTTCAGCCTTACGGTCACGACCCCGCCGTCGGGGTCAATACTCACGAGTTCGATATCCCCCCCGTGGGACTGGAGGGCCGGTCTGACCTGTTCCTCGATGAGCGACTTCACCCTTTCTTCTGTTTCCATGAAAAACACCCCCGATCATCCAGATGCTGACGACAATCCGATCTAAAGCGGGTAGGCCGCGCCCTCCACCAGGGGCTGAAGGCCCACGTCCCTGAGGTTTTCCCTGGCGAATTTCCTTACAAGGAAATCCTTCGCGACGGCCGGAAAGAGGGCGTAACTCAGCGCGTCCTCGGGCTGTGTTATCCAATCCCCCATGGTCTTGTAGACACCGGGCAATTCCGGTTTCAGGACCTCCCCCGGCCGGCAGGTGATCGGCCTCTCTTCACCGATGACCTTCTTCTGGACCTCCTTGTCCAGCGGACCGGGGGGCGTTCCATAGTACCCCAGGAAGTACTGCCTCACTTCCTTGGAAACCATCTTCCACCTCTCGCCCATGAGGACGTTCAGCGTAGCCTGGGTGCCGACGAGCTGGCTCGTGGGCGTGACCAGTGGCGGGTAGCCCATCTCCCTGCGGACTTTCGGGACTTCCCGGAGCACATCCTGGAGCCTGTGGAGAGAATCCTGCTCCTTAAGCTGACTCACTAGGTTGGAGTACATCCCGCCGGGGATCTGGTAGACGAGGACGTTGATGTCGACCCCCTCAAGACCCATGATAAGCTTGCTGTACTTCTCCCGGAGTTCCTTGAAGTACTCCGATACGGGGATCAGCTTCTCGAGGGTTATGCCGGTCTCAAGATCCTTCCCCGTAAGGGCCGCCACCATCGTCTCCGTGGCAGGCTGGCTGGTCCCCATCGCGAAGGGCGAGATCGCACAGTCCACCACATCGGCCCCGGCCAGCACCGAGGCGTAATAAGCCATGGCGGCCATGCCACTGGTGTAGTGGGAATGGACCTGGACCGGCAGGGACGTCTTCCTTTTCACCGCCTTCACAAGTTTGTGGGCCTGGACCGGCCCGAGGAGTCCCGCCATGTCCTTTATGCAAATGGAATCGGCGCCCATCTTCTTCATCTTGAGGGACATATCCGCGAAGGCCTCCAGGGTGTGCATGGGGGATATCGTGTAAGAGAGGCTCATCTGGAGGTGGGCCCCTTCCTTTTTGACCTGGTCGGCGGCGACCTCCATGTTCCTGAGGTCATTCAAGGCGTCGAAAACCCTGATTATGTCGAGGCCGTTGCCGACGGCCCTTTTGACGAACTCCCTCACCACATCGTCGGCGTAATGCCGGTAGCCCACGATGTTCTGCCCCCGAAGGAGCATCTGGAGCTTTGTCTTCCGGAACCGCTTTCTTAACACCCGAAGGCGTTCCCAGGGGTCCTCCTCGAGGAAACGCATACAGGTGTCGAAGGTGGCACCCCCCCACACTTCAAGGGAGTAGTACCCCACTTCGTCCATCCGTTCCGCCACGGGGATCATGTCCTCGGTCCGAAGCCTTGTCGCCATGATGGATTGGTGGGCATCCCTGAGAGCCGTCTCGGTGATGCCTATCTTTCTCTTCGGCGCCTCCCCGGTACCCTCTCTCTCTCGTTTCTCCACCGAGGGGGTGGCCTTCTCCTCTTCCTGTGATCCCGCGCTCATGTCGTCACCTCCGACGAAAAGCCTTTTACCTGTCGCTTTCTCTCTCACTCTCCCTTGGCGTCGTCCCAGAGCGCCTCCAGTTCATCAAGAGTATAGTCCGACCAGGGCCTTCCGCTGCGCTCAACCCTGTTTTCCATGAAACGGAGCCGGGATTCAAATTTCCTGTTCGCCCTCTGGAGGCTGAACTCGGGCTCCACTTTTAAATGCCTGGACAGGTTGGCCAGGGCGAAGAAAACATCGCCCATCTCCTCCTCGATATGCTCCCTGTCCCGGGAGGTGATGGCTTCGTTGAGCTCCCACAACTCCTCATGGATCTTGTCAACAATGGGTCCAATGTCTCCTTCTTCCCAATCAAAACCCACCTTGGCCGCCCTTTCCTGTATCTGTCTGGATTTGACCAGCGCCGGAAGGCCGGGGGGTATCCCCGCGAAGAGGGAGGGATCCTCGCGCTTGACCCTTCTTTCACCCTGCTTGATGAGGTCCCAGTTCCTGCTGACGGCGGAACCGGTCTCAAGTCTCTCGCCGCCGAAGACATGGGGGTGCCTCCTCACAAGCTTTTCGTTGAGGCCTCTTATGGAGTCGGCCAGGTCGAAAAGGCCTTTCTCCATGCATACCTGGGCGACAAAAACCACCTGGAGGAGCAGATCACCGCTTTCCTCGCATATGGCGTCCGGGTCACCCCTCTCGATGGAGTCCACCAGCTCATAAGCCTCTTCTAGTATGAAGGTCCTGAGGCTCTCCAGGGTCTGCTCCCTGTCCCAGGGACAACCGCCGGGTTCCCGGAGCCTTTCCATTATTGAAAGCAGCCCATCCATCTCTTCGTGGATCCTCGATGTCCTGACCATTACTTATCTCCCCATGCTTCACCTTGACGGGGGGCTTCGAGCATTTCGGCCAGTTCGACCATGCCCCTATACCCCCCTGGCCCTGTGAGGATGCCGCTCGACGCGAGCATCCAACCCGCTTTACCGGAAGCGAGTTCCCGGAGTTTTGAGGGATCACCTCCGGCCCGGGTCTCCTCCAGGGCGCAATGAACGTATTGTAACCCATTGCGGCGCCCCGTGGACCGGACCTTCGCCGAGGCCAACATGAACGCCACCGATCGGGGTATAGGGCCGAAGCGTTCCCTGATCTCCTTCTCCAGCTCGAGCACCTCCCCTACGCCCTCGACCCGCAGGAGCCTCCTGAAGAGGGCTATCCTGACGCTGGATTGGGGTACGTAACTGCTTGGGAGGATGACGGGGATACGGATCACCATCCTCACTCCCTGGACAGGTTCCCCGCCGGACTCGGAGGTGATCTCCTCCTCGAGCATCTTGAAGTAGGCATTGAAACCCACCCTGTCAATATGTCCATGCTGGCGGGTCCCGATCAGCTGGCCGCCGCCGCGGATCTCCATGTCCCTTTTCGCGAGGGCGAAACCGCCTCCCCTGTCGCTCAGGCCGGCGATAGCCTCGAGGCGTTCAAGGGCTTCATAGGGCATGACCCTGTCGGGAGGGTAGAAGAAAAAAGCAAAGGCCTGTTCTTCCCTTCTTCCAACCCTGCCTCTCAGTTGGTACATCTGGGCCAGGCCGAGGTCCTGGGCGTTGTCCACGATGAGGGTATTGGCACCGGGCAGGTCGAGGCCGCTCTCGATGATGGTGGTGCAGACGAGGAGGTCCGTTTCCCTCCTGGTGAACTTGATCATGGCCTCTTCAAGCTTTTTCTCTTCCATTCTCCCATGGACGACATCCACCCTGAGGCCGGTAAAGGTCGATCTCGTCCTGGCAGCGACGGCATCGATGGTCTCGATCCTGTTGTGGACGAAAAAGACCTGCCCCCCCCTGGCACTCTCCCTCAGGACGGCCTCCCTGAAAAGATCGTCCCTCCAGGGCCCCACATAGGTCATGACGGGCTGACGCCTGTAGGGGGGCGACGATATCATGGAGATATGGCTTATCCCCCCCAGGGCCATGTGGAGCGTCCTCGGTATGGGCGTGGCCGAGATGCTTAGCACGTCGATGGACGGGTCAAGTTTCTTCAGCCGTTCCTTGTGCAGGACGCCGAAACGATGCTCCTCGTCGATGACGATCAAGCCGAGCCTCCGAAACTTAAGGTCGCCCTGGAGGAGTCGATGGGTCCCGAAGACCACGTCCACGAGCCCCTTCTCGATATCTACCTTGATCTCCTCCTGCCTTTTACGCGAAACGAACCGGGAGAGCACCTCGGCCCTCACCGGGAGGCCCGTTATCCTGGCGGAAAAGGATTCAAAGTGTTGAAAAGCCAGGAGCGTCGTGGGGACCAGGAAAGCCGTCTGTCGCCCCGCTTCGGCGGCCTTCACGGCCGCCCTGAAAGCGACCTCGGTCTTCCCGAAACCCACATCGCCTACGAGAAGCCTGTCCATCGGGAGGTGGTCCTCCATGTCCATCTTGATCGAGTGGATGGCGGACAGCTGGTCGCTGGTCTCCTCAAAGGGGAAAGCGCTCTCGAACTTCTCCACCAGCTCGCCATCGGGGGGCAAAGGTTCCTTCCTGCTCGTCTCCCTCTCGGCGTAGAGGGCCAGGATCTGGCGGGCGGCCTCCCTGGCCTTCTCCCTGGCCTTGAGAGAAGCCTTTTTCCACGCGGTGCCTCTGAGGCTGTCCAGTGGGGGATCTTCCCCGGAGAAGGCCGGGTAAGGGGTGATCTTGTAAAGCTGCACCAGGGGGAGGAGAAGCCTCCTGTTCTCCGCGAAGAGCAGGACCAGGCAATCCCTGTCCATCCCGTCGGAGGTCACCCTCTCGATGCCCAGGTTCCTGGCGATACCGTAGTCTTCGTGGATCACGAAGTCGAGTTCCCCTATCCTCTCCTCCCACTCCCTTGGAGGGACCCTGGTGACCCTTCCCTCCCGGGAGGTGGGCGTCACGCCCACCAGGTCGCTGTCGGAAAGGAAAACTTTTTTTTCGCTGCGGTCCACGAAACCCTTTGAAAGGGCGCCCTCGCGGGGGATGATACCTATTTCAGAAGCCCATTGGAGCAGCAATTCACTGGAAGAATAAAGGGTTATTTCGAAGCCGTCGCCCCACCAGCCCTTGATGACCGATTCGGCCGCCTCGAGCCTCCCCTTGAATGACTGGACCTCCATTACGGGGACCCGGAGGTCCGACCCCTGGACGATCCTGGTGACGGAGGTACGGCGGCGACCCGAAAGCCTCCCGAGCTCTTCCTCCCAAGAGATGAGAGGGTCCACCCCCCCTTCATCGGCCATCCGGTTCCATATCCACCGGTAGGCCTCCACCGACCGCTCCAGCGCCGGGGGTTCAAATAGGATGATGCCCGTGTCGGGATGGAGCATTTCATCGAATCTCTTCACGATACCCCTTGTCAGCGCGAGGATACGGGTAAGCCCCACGGGGGAACGGCTCCTTTGGCTTTCGGGGTCGAAAAGGTGGATGCTTTCGATCCGGTCATCGAAAAATTCGATCCTGAGGGGTAGACGGTAGGAAGGGTCGAAGATATCGACGATGCTGCCCCTGCTGACGTACTGCCCCTCCTGCCAGACAAGGTCCGACCTCCTGTACCCCGCCCCGGCCGCCCATTCGAGGAACCGGTCCCTCTCCAGGGCAAGGCCCACGTAGATCTCCACCCCGGCCGAGGGCAGGCTGAGGGGGGCCAGGACCGCCGATGGGGTCGTCACGATGCAGCCGCCCGTGGTGTTCCATTTTTCGACGACGCTGCCCCTTTCGATCCTGGTCGCTTCGCTCCTGAGGTGCTCCTCGGTAAGGGGTATCTCCGAGAGGATATGGATCTCTTCCAGGGGGAAGAGGACCTTCCAGTCCGATACGAACTCCGAGAGCCTGTACTGGTCCGGGACGACGGCAAGCAACGGTCTTCCCGCATCCCTAAGGACCCAGCACCAGGAAGATGTCCCTGCCGGGAGGTGAACCTTCATGGAGGGACGCTGGAACAGGAAGCTGCCGCTGGTACCGATCTTCAGAGGTCCTTGACCTTCAAGGGAGATCATCGCGTAAGGTGGGCTGTCCCTTCTTTTCAAAGCCGCCCTTCGAAGACCCGGAAGCGCCCGGGGGCGGCGAGTTGGCTTCCCTCATGGCCTCATCGGTCCCGCGGGTGATCCATACCAACGCCACATCGGCGGCCCGTTCCACCACGGCCGGCAACAGGGCGAGCTCTTCGGGTGAAAAGGCTTCAGTAACGTATTCCGCCAGGTCCTTCTGCGGCCCCGAGGAGTCTATCCCGATGCGCAGCCTGGGGAAGTCAAGGGACCCCAGGTGGGCTATGATCGAAACCATCCCCTTGTGGCCCCCGGCGGACCCCCTCGCTCTCAGCCGGATCCGCCCGAAGGGGAGCGCCGCATCATCGTAGATGACAAGAAGGTCTTCCAGCCCGATATCAAAGAAGCGGAAGGCCTTCATGACGGCACTCCCGCTCAGGTTCATATAGGTCATCGGCTTCAGAAGTAGTACTCTCTCGCCGTCGACGGGGATGGGACCCCAGGCATGCGAGTCCAGTGATAGAGAAGACTTCGGGGCCCCCAAACGTTGGCGAAGGAGGTCAAGTACATGCCAACCGGCGTTATGCCTCGTCCAGGCGTAACGCACCCCCGGGTTGCCCAGCCCCACGACAAGTTTCAACGAGCGCTAGACCTCCTCTTCCTTCGCCTTGCCCTTCGTGACCACTTCTACCTCGGTGGTTTCTTCTTCCGCGGCTTCCGGCGCGGCTTCAACCTCGACGCGAGGCTGAGCGATGGTCACGATCACTTCTTCAGGAGACAGGGTCAGGACGGCACTTTCAGGGAACTTGACATCGGCGATACGAATGGCCCCGTCCAGCGACAGGCCCGTCACGTCGATCGCGATGGAAGCGGGTATCTCACTGGGGAGGACTTCCATCTCGACCTCATGAATGAGCTGTTCGAAAATGCCCCCCTGTTTGACGCCAGCGCACTTCTCTCTCCCGGTTATCTCTACGGGCACGTTGACCGAAACCTTGTGCCCCTTCTTGAGCTGCAGAAGATCCACGTGAAGGATGCTGCCCGTAAGGGGATTCCGCTGGAGGTCTCTCATGAGGCAGAGTTCCTTTTTACCCCCGGGGGTCTCTACGTCAAGCCTGGCAGTCTCCCAGCGCCCGGACTGAACGATGGGGGCTATGCTCTGTACCGCCACGTAAAAAGGCAGCGACCCCAGGTAACCGGGCCCGTAAAGGACTCCGGGGATCTTCCCTTCGTTCCTGACTTTCTTACAGTGCTGTTTCCCCGTTTCTTCCCGTTTTTCAAGCCTTATCCTGGTGCTTTTGTCCATGAAATACCCTCCTCGTGAAATAGAAGAACAGGAGACCGCGGCGATCTACCGGAAAAGAATGCTGACGGAATGATCGGAATGGATCCTGCTTATGGCCTCCGCGAAAAGCGGCGCTATGGAGAGAACGGTGATCTTGTCGATCCGTTTCTCCTCCTGAAGCGGTATCGTGTTGGTCAGAACCACCTGGTGAATGGGTGACCTGCTTATCCTTTCAATAGCGGGACCCGAGAGGACGCCGTGAGTCGCGCAGGCGTACACCTTTTTTGCACCCCTCGCGAGGACCGCCTCGGCCGCCTGCACCATGGTGCCGGCCGTATCAATGATGTCATCGACGAGCACCGCGGTCTTGCCCGAGACGTCCCCTATCACCTCCATGACCTCGCTGAAGTTGGCCACCTCGTGGGAACGGCGCTTATCGACGATAGCCAGGTCGGCGTTCAGGGGGACGGCGAAACGCCTGGCCCTGGTCACGGCACCGATGTCCGGGGGGATGACCACCAGGCTGTCCTGTTCGAGTTCCTTCTTGAGTGCATCCCTGAAGTAGGCCGCAAGCAAGGGTATGCCCGTGAGGTGATCGACGGGGATGTCGAAGAAACCCTGGAGCTGTCCGGCGTGCAGGTCAGCAGCCAGGACGCGGTCGGCACCTGCCTTTTCTATCAGGTTGGCCACCAGTTTAGCGGTTATGGGATCCCTTGCCTTGGATTTACGGTCCTGTCGGGCATAGCCGAAGTAGGGGGTGACCACGTTCACCCGGTAAGCTGAAGCCCTCCTCATGGCATCGATCATTATCAGGAGTTCCATGAGATTCTCGTTGACGGGCTCACAGGTGGGCTGGATTACGTAAACGTCGGCACCTCTCACGCTCTCCTCCACTGAAAGCCCTATCTCCCCGTCGGAGAAGCGGAAGATGTTCGCCGTCGCCACCCCGACCCCGAGGTTCTCGCAGATCGACCTGGTGAATTCAGGATGGGCGCCGCCCGAAAATACTTTCAGTTCCCGCAATTTTGAGGCCAACTTCATTCTCCTCCCCCGTCGGTCTTCTTTCTTTTGAGAGCCCACCCCTCGATATTCTTCTGCCTGGCTCTCCCGATGGCCAGGCTTTCGGCGGGGACGTCCTTCGTGATGACCGATCCGGCCGCGGTGTAGCAACCGTCGCCCAACGAGACGGGGGCCACCAGCATGGTGTCGCTGCCCACAAAGCAATCTTCACCTATGGTGGTGGGATTCTTCTTTTTCCCGTCAAAGTTGCAGGTCACGGTGCCGGCCCCTATGTTGCTCCCTTTCCCCACCGTGGCATCCCCGATGTAGGACAGGTGAGGGATCTTGGATCTTTCCCCGATGATGCTTTTTTTGATCTCCACGAACTTGCCGGCGAAAGCCCCCTCGCCCAGCACCGAACCGTCCCTGACGAAGGTGAAGGGGCCAAGGGTGGAATCGTCCTTCGCTACACTGTCGCTGATCACCACGTGACCCAACAGGTGGACATTTTCGCCCAAAACGCTGTTCCTGACAATAGAGAAACTGCCTAGCCTGGAGCGATCGCCTATCTTCGATGCCCCCCAAACCTGCACGAAGGGTTCGACCGTTACATCATCACCTAATACCACCCCGGGGCCGATCCACACAGTCTGGGAATCGACGCACTTAAGTCCATTTCTCATATGACGGTCGAGAATACGCCCCCTCAGGATCCTTGAGACCCTGTCCAGCTGCAGGGGGTCGTTGACGCCTTCCATCTCATCGGGGTCGGGACAGGTCATTATCCCGACCCTTTTTTCACCTTCACAGAGCCTGTGGATGACGTCGGTGAGGTAATACTCCCCCTGGGAGTTCTCCCTGCCGATATTCTCCAGTTGCTCCAGAAGGGGCCCTGACCGGAAGACATAAACCCCGCTGTTGACCCTGCAGCATTTCTTTTCGTGCTCAAGGGCGTCCTTCTCTTCTATGATCCTGAAACCCCTGTCCGTATCGAGGACGCGCCCGTAACCCGTCGGGTCCGAGGGCTCGAACACCAGAAAGGTACAGTCCTCATCGGCCTCGATATTCCTGGTGTTGAGCCGGGTCAGCGTCTCTTTGGCCATCAGGGGGACATCCCCGGGGATGATGATCACCCGTTCGAACCGCGAGACCCACTCGCAGGCCGTGAAAACGGCATGGCCCGTACCGAGCTGTTCCCGCTGAACGATCATTTCCGTCCCCGGCCACGCCTCTTCGAGGTATCGGGAAACGGCCTCGCTCCCATATCCCACCACCACCGCCCTGCCGGAGAAGCCAGGGTCGTCCGTCGAGTTCATAGGGTAAAAGAGGAGCGGCTCGTCCAGCAGTTCGAGAAGGACCTTGGGGGTGTCGCTCTTCATACGCGTACCCTTGCCGGCCGCCAGGACCAGGACCCCTGTGCCGGGGACAGCCATGACGATCATCCTCACCCCCTGATCATTATCCTTTTTGAACTGTTCCTTCTTGATTTTAACACGGCTGGTCCGACTTCAGCCAAAAAAGCACAACAAAGCAGGGGAAGCCGAGGCTTCCCCTGGACCAGCCAACTGGCTGGGGTGGCTGGATTCGAACCAGCGGTCACGGATCCAAAGTCCGTCGCCTTGCCGACTTGGCTACACCCCAAGGGTCGAACCTCGCAATTATAGCCTCACCGGTGGTCAGAGTGTCAAGGAGGGGGAGCGTCCGGTGTCGCCACTGTCTTGATATGGTAAACTTCATGTAGGCTGCGTCACTCCGAAGGGCCGTATAATGAAGGGGAGGTCTTGGAGCATGTGGACCGTCGAGGACGGGATCGAACGTATCAGGAGCAGGGGCTTGAAGATCACCTCCCAGAGGATCGCCATACTCAAGCTCCTCGAGGACCGGAAAGACCACCCCTCGGCGGAGAAGATCTTCCGCGAGATGAAGGAGATCTACCCCACCATTTCCTTTGCCACCATCTACAGCACCGCCCAGATACTCCGTGACGCGGGCCTTCTCCAGATACTCTCCATTGACGATCGCAGGGTTTTCTTCGACCCCGACCCGACCCCCCACGCACATTTCCTCTGCTCGAAGTGCGGGGCCCTGGAGGACATACCGCTGGAAAAGGAGATCCTGAACAGGATAAGGAGATCGGTCCCCCACAACCTCGATGCGGTACAGGTTTACTGTTATGGCACCTGCCGTGCCTGTGGCGGGCGAGAAATGACCGGCGCCAGGCCAAGGAAGGCCCCCCGCGCCCACTGAACCATGTTCCGCATCCCCCTGGCACTGACAGTCTTCTTCTTCGTCACGTCCGTGCTCCTGGGGGTGCTGGTCTCCAGGAGCGGAAGCCGGGTCCGCCCATCGGCCTTCTGGGGATCGCTTTTATTTTTCCTTCTTTTTTCATCCCTCACCCTTTTCTTTTGCGCGCCCCTCTGGATAGCCCTGGCCCCCATGGTGCCCGCCGCTATCTTCGCACTCCTTTACTTTTACCCCAAGAAGACCGGCTGGAACGACCCCTCAAGGAACAGGTGAGACAATGAGGAGGAGAGCGTCCCGGAAATCGATAATGAATTTCTTGTCAATGCTCTTGCTCCTCTTCCTGGCCGCGGACCTTCCGCCGGCCGTTGCCTCCGCTGCGGCCCTCCCCCCTTCCACCGGCGTTCTGGATGGTTCCTTCACGATAACCGTCGAACTCACTCCCGGGGGGGAGATCACCGTCCAAAGAGAAGACGGCCAAAAAACAGTGCTGGGGAGGGTGAAAGCCCTCCCCGCCAACAGCCGGTGGCCCAGTTTCACCGCGTCAGCCTGGGGGAGGGAGCAGAGTGTGGTGGCGAGTGCGGTGAACGCCATCCATATCCTCCTGTCGGTTGAAAAGGGAAAGGGGAGGACCATAAGCCTTTTGCCCGAGGAGACCATCGCTCCCGCCGCCGGCCCTGGTGCGGCGATCGTGACCGACATCAAGGCGGGACGCGCGTTATTCGGGGCCTGGGCCCCGCCGGTCGGCAGCAGGGTCGTCTTCGAGCATAGCGACGACGATCCCTACCTGGTGGAAGACGTACCTCGAAAAGGGGACGTCATGAAGATCATGACCGATCCTCTCCCGTGCCCCTACTTCGTTGAGTTGGAGAACCGCCCGGGGGGGCGTGTGACGGCATGGTACGGCGACGGGGTGAGGGTGCTCGGAAGGGTGATAAGACCCCTCGGCGGTACGGGGCGTTTCGACGGGACAATCTTTCAGGATACGGGCAGAATAAGGGCGAACCACCCCGGCGTCATAGATGTCTGCACCTCGCCGGAGGGGTTGGTGGGAGGTTTCCAGATCATCCCGCTGGAGCACGCTTTTTCCCGCGAGATGCTCGGGGCATGGAAGATGACCCAATGGATGATCATCGGCCCCGAGATGGGGAAGGTCGACCTGAAAGGGTCGGGCCCACTGTTTTCCGGGGGGCTCCTGCCCGGGCCGGCCAGGGGTGAGGTGTTGTGGGACCTGTGGTCTAGTTACGGGCGTAAACCCCTTGTCCTCGCCAGGTTGAAGGGAGGACCCTGGAGGAAGATGCCGGCTCTTTCCGGCAGGCAGGACCACGCTCTCAACGACATCACTCACATGAGGATCTACTACCCCTTCACCAGGGAACCGCTGCGGGACGGGACCGACCCGTCCCACCAGCTCCAGTGACGCCTTTTACTCTACGGTGACGCTCTTAGCCAGGTTGCGGGGCTGGTCGATCTCCCTCCCGAGGATCAACGCTATGTGAAAAGACAGTAACTGCAGGGGTATTACCGAGAGGAAAGGGGTGAATTCCTCGTCGGTCCATGGGGTCTCTATGACCGAACCGGCGTGTTCGGGGACAAAACGGTCCCCCTCGGTGCACACTGCTATCAGCGACGCATTCCTCGCCTTGACCTCCTGTATGTTCGAGAGGGTCTTTTCGTAAAGGCTATCCTTGGGTATGACCGCCAGGACCGGCACCCCCGGCTCCAGCAGGGCGATGGGGCCGTGCTTCATCTCTCCCGCGGCGAGAGCCTCGGCATGAATGTAGGAAACCTCCTTCAGCTTGAGGGCGCCCTCCTGCGCGATGGGGAAGGACATCCCCCTGCCGATGAAAAGCATGTTCTTATTCCGTGCGTATTTCCTCGCGACCTCCTTGATCTCACCCTCCTTCTCCAGGAGGAGTTCCACCTTGTAGGGGATCCGGACCAGTTCATTGACCAACCTTTCTTCTTCGTGGGGAGCCAGGCTCCCTCTCATGCTCCCCAGTTGAAGGGCCACCAGGAAAAGGGCAGCCAACTGGCCGGTGAAGCTCTTGGTAGCCGCCACGCCTATCTCCGGGCCGGCCTTGAGGAGCAACACGCTGTGAACGTCCCTGGCCAGGGTGGAACCTCTCACGTTGGTTATGGCCAGGCAGTGCGCCCCGCCGGCCCTCGCCTTGCGCTGTGCCGCCAGCGTATCCGCCGTCTCGCCGGATTGGGAGACGAAAACGGCCAGCGTTGAGGGATCGCAGGCGACATGGCGGTACCTGTACTCCGAGGCTATATCCACCTTGATCTCGAGGTCGGTCCACTTTTCCAGGAGCCTTTCGGCCACCAGGGCTGAGTAATAGGAGGACCCGCAGGCGACGATATGGATCTTCTTCCATTTGGACACCATCTCATCGTCCCAGCCCAGTTCCCCCGATATCATCGTTTTCCCGTCGACGACCCTGTCCTTCAGGGAACGGCGGAGTACCGTTCCCTGCTCGTGGATCTCCTTGAGCATGTAATGGGAAAAACCCGACTTTTCTGTCATCGACACGTCCCAGTCGACGGTAACGGCGGGCCTCTCCACGGGACGGCCGTTCTCATCCCATATCCTGATACCGCCCGGGGAGAGCTCCGCTATATCGCCCTCCTCCGGGTACTGGATCCTCCTCGTGTAGGGCAGGAAGGCCGGAATGTCCGAAGCGCAGAAAGCCTCCCCATCACCCGATCCCAGGACGAGGGGGGAGCCTCTCCGGATGGTGTAGATCCTGTCGGGGAAACCCTGCTGCATCAGCGCCAGGGCGAAGGTCCCCCTCAGCCTCTTCTGAAGGTATACCAGCGTTTCCAGGATGTCACCCGTCCGGGAGAAGGACGTTGCGACGAGATGGACGATAGCCTCCGTGTCCGTCTCGGAGAGGAAGACCACGCCTTCTCTTTCGAGTTCTTCCCGGAGTTCCGAAAAATTTTCGATGATCCCGTTGTGCACCAGGGCAAACCGGCCGCTGCCGTCCTTATGGGGGTGGGCATTGGCCTGGGAGACCCCGCCATGGGTGGCCCAGCGCGTGTGGCCGATCCCCTGGCGGGAACCCGCGGGGACCTTTTCAAGCATCCTCTCGAGGTCTTCCACCTTGCCGACCTCCTTGATGATGAGGAGGTCCTTGCCCGACCCCAGGGCAAGGCCCGCCGAGTCGTAGCCTCGATACTCAAGCCTCTTCAGCCCATCGATAAGGACTTCTCGGGCCTCCCGTCCGCCGACATAACCAACGATCCCGCACATTACTGTCTGGGCACCGCCTTTCAATCGCACAAAAAAAACGGATGCCGCTCCCTTTGTCCCGGGGATCGCTCCCCGGTTTTGTGGCGCGGCTTCATGGCCCCTCCGTCGGTGCCACCGGGGCATCCGCCGAATTTTCGATGCTCCCCGGACCTCGTCAACTGGCCAGGCCAGTTCTGGCGCTAGGATGACCGCACGTTCCCATCTTCACTCACCGCCGCCCCATCACCTCCTTCCAGGACACCGAGCCGCTTGAGTTCACAAAGGACGATGTCCCGCAGATCCTCCCGCCCCAGGGCCATGCCCAGCGTGGCTTTCAGCCAGTTCTCCATGGTCCCGCAGTCAAACCTCTCGCCCTCGTACAGGACCCCCCAAAGGGGCTCATCCTTCGCCAGGACTTTTAGGGCGTCGGTGAGCTGTATCTCATCCCCGGCCCCGGCGGCGGAACTCTTCAGGTGACGGAAAATCTTCGGCGAAAGGACGTAACGGCCCATCACCGCGTAACGGCTTGGTACCCCGCCGGGCCTGGGTTTTTCCACCAGGTCCTCTATCCTGAAAAGGCCCTTTTCAACCGGTTCACCTTTGATCATCCCGTACCTGCCTGCCTCCTCCAGGGGGACCTCCTCGAGGGCGACCACGGAACCTCCCAGCCTCTCGTGAACCAGGAAAAGCTGTTCGAGCACGGGCGGCGAGCCCGGCGGGCTGATCATTACGTCGTCGGGGAGGATGACCCCGAAAGGCTCTCCTCTGCAGAAGGGTTCGCCGCAGAGGACAGCGTGCCCCAGCCCGAGGGGTTCGGACTGCCTCACATAGGCGAAATCGGCCATCTCGCTTATCTCCCTCACGATCCGGGCGCAGTCGGCCTTGCCCTTTTTGAGGAGCAGCTGCTCGAGTTCGATGGACCTGTCAAAGTGATCCTCAATGGCTCTTTTACCTCTGCCGGTGACAAAGACGATCTCGACGCAGCCCGACCGGACGGCCTCTTCGACCCCGTACTGGATGATGGGCTTGTCGATGAGGGGAAGCATCTCCTTGGGTATCTCCTTCGTGGCGGGGAGGAACCTCGTGCCCATTCCCGCCACGGGAAAAAGACATTTTCTGCCCCGGTCCCCCATCAAGGCTCTTCACCTCCTCCGAGGCTGCCGAAAGCGGCGCTAGAGGCGACCTTCGCTATTCTTTCAAAGAGCGTACCCGAAACCGCTTCTAGTAAAGTGTCATACCTGGCCTCAACAAGGACGCGCACGAGCGGTTCCGTGCCGGAGGGCCTGACCAGTATTCTACCCAGGTCCCCCAGGTCGAAGGAGGCTTTGCTGATGGCCTCCCGCACTTCGGAGTGGCCGAGAAAGGCATCCTTGTCACGGGTATGAAAATTCTTAAGCACCTGGGGGTACCTTTCGAACCGGTCGACCAGGGTGTCCGTATCCTCTCCAAGTCGGGCGCAGGCCGAGAGGAAAAGGAGTCCGGAACCCAGGCCGTCACCGGTGGGGAAGAAGTCGCCGGCGATGATATGGCCCGACTGTTCGCCGCCGAGGTTCGACCCCGACAACCTCATCGCGTCCAGCACGTACCTGTCCCCGACGGGGCAGCGCTGTAGCGTTATCCCTTCCTGAGAGAGCTTCTCCTCCAGGGCCTTGTTGCTCATTACCGTCGCGACGACACCGTTGCCAAGCTTTCCTTCGGAAAGGAGCCATCTCCCGAGGATCCAGAGGATGATGTCGCCGTCGATCACCCTGCCCCTGGGATCGACGAAAAGGACCCTGTCGGCATCGCCGTCAAGGGCCATCCCCAGGGAATAGCCCTCGGAAAGGACACTGGTGGCCACATTATCGATATGGATAACGCCGCAGCCATCATTGATGTTGTACCTGTCAGGCCTATCGGAGATAAGGGCGGCCTTCTTGAAACACCTTCCGAAGACCAGGGCGGCAGCCTCCGAGGCGGCCCCGTGGGCGCAGTCGACCACGATGGAGAGCTCCGGATCCGCACCAAGGCAACAGGTCCTTACGAGATTCTCCGTATACTCATGGAGAATCTCAGGCCTGGGTGAGACCGAACCTATCGACGACCCGGTGGGCCTCCACTCATCGAAAACGACATCGGCCAGGTAATCCTCGATCTCAGCCTCCTCTTCGTCGCCCAGCTTTCCGCCATCCTTGCCCAGGAACTTTATACCGTTGTATTCGAAGGGATTGTGGGAGGCGCTCACCACGGCTCCACCGTCGCAGGAAAGCCTCTTGACGGCGAAGCTCACGCCGGGGGTCGGGATCACACCCAGGGAGGCCACCTCGGCGCCGGCCGAGAGCAGACCCGAGACCAGGGCCATTTCGATCATGTACCCGGAACGCCTCGTGTCCCTCCCGATGGCGATGGTCGGGCGGGATACCCCCCTCTCAATGAGAAAAAGGGCGTAGGACCGGCCGAGCCGCAGCGCCATCTCCGGGGTCATGAGACCTCGGTTGGCCACATCCCTGATACCGTCGGTACCGAAGAGGCAACGGCTTTTTCCCAAGGGAACCAGCATCGGTACACTCCTTTCCAAGACCCTACTCCGTCAACGCGTAGACCGTAACGTTGGGTGGGTCGACCTCGGCCAGGGTGGCCCCCCTGGCACGCAAGGTCACCTTCACGGGTACGGTGATCTTCTGGGAGACCAGGTTTGTCACGTCAACGAAGACGTCCAGGGGGCTTCCTTCGGCCTCGGCGGAATCCAAGACCGACGGTGGGCCTTGAAGAATGACATTCACCTCGGAGGGCTCCACCCTCCAGCCGGGGTATATGCTCCTGCCGGCAAGCCGGACGGGTATCTTCGCGAAAAGCCTTCTTTCCATCCTTGGAGCCAGAAGGATCCTCACCCGGACCGACGGCACATCCACGATCTGCGCGTCATCGGCGGGGTCCGGCGCGGTCACGACCTCGCTGACATCAGAAGCGAACCCGGTGATATCGATGGGGGCCAAGTTGACCTGGTATATTCGTTCTATCGACTCAAAGGGACCCTGGATCGTCAGTTCCGGTGGGTCCACCACCACCGCTTCCACCTGGAAGTCATGACCCGGTTCACCCTTCAGTTCAACCCTCACAGGGACGACCTTCCTGGGGAACCCCTTGATCAACCGGAAAAACAGGTCCGCCACGGCCGGTTCTATCATGAAGGGCGACCTCTGGTCGCTGCCGGGAAAGGGTATGACCGAAAGGGAGAGCTCCTTCTCCTGAAGCAGCTGTTCAACGGTGGGAGCTACCCAGACGTTGTCCAGGGAGGCCACCATCTGCTCTGGACCCTTGACCGAGACCTCCCGGGGTTCGACCCTCTCCTCCTCCAGATGGTATTCAGGCGGCAAGTCCTCGGGGACGAGGACTTTGACGGTCAGGGTCCTCGACACTAACCGGGTGAGGTCGAGATCCACGAAGGGCGGGGAAACCTCGACGAGCCTAAGCCCCGATGAAAGGATGGCCTGGATGGGTCGGCGGTACGATCCCGGTCCTAAGCCCTTAAGGTCCACCTGCGAGGCGATCGTGTCCATCTTCAGGAGGGTATCCTCCCTAGTGCCCGATACCTGGATGTCCACGTCGCGGACCCCGCTGGTCACTGACATATCGGCCGGGACGTTGAGGAACTCCAGCGGAACCGTCACGGTCCTCACGACCTCGGTCCCACGGTCCGAGGCCAGGTAGAACCAGACCAGGACCGCTACCAGCACCGACAATACCTTGAGGAAGAGCCGGGAGGCGAGAAGGCGATCAATCGATCTCATCATTGTCAGATCCTCCCCGGGAAAACACAGACCCCAGCCTTTCCCTGATACCCTCGACGGCTGTCGCGGGACCGGCGGCCCGGGTGAAGTAGTGCAAAAGGAGCCTCCTGATCTGCCCTTCCTTCAATTCCCTCGAAAGATGACCGTTGATGGCCAAGGCCACTTCCCCCCGCTCCTCCGATACGACAAGGGCCATGGCGTCGGAGACCTCCGAAACGCCAAGGGCGGCCCGATGCCGGGTCCCGATCCATCTTGAGAGGTTGCTGTTCTCCGTGAGGGGCAAGTAGCAGGCCGCGGCGATCACCTTCCGGTCGTCCAGTATCACCGCGCCGTCGTGGAGCGGGTTCCCGGGCCAGAATATGGATATGATGAGGTCCTGGGATACATCCCCCTCGATCTGGACGGCCGATCTCCAGATGTCCTTCAGGCCGGTGTCTTTCTGAAAGACCAAAATGGCCCCTATCTTCCTGCTCTGGAGAAAAAGGAGGGCCCTGGTGATCTCGTCGGTCGACTGGGACGCCCTCTCCTCGGCCTGGCGGCGTCTCCAGATGCTCCCCCGCCCGAGTTCTTCGAGCATCCTCCTGATCTCGGGCTGGAATACTATGGGGATCGCCAGGATGAAGACCCCCAGAAGCCTTCCGAGTATCCAGGTCAGAGCCGCCAGTTTCAGGAACCGGGCCGTGGCGTAGAAAAGGCCGATGACGAAAAGGCCCTTCACGAGCTGCATGGCGCGGGTGTCCATGAGCAGGAGGAGCAGCCTGTAGACTATAAAGGCTATGACGATGATGTCAATAAAGTCTTGCCAACGGATGGATTCGAGTATTCCGGACAAGGGATCACTCTCCGGCGGTCATTTCTTTATTATCTTCGTTCTGACATAGGGTGAGGTGGCCGCCGCCAGCATGGCGCCGTAATCGGCAGCGAAGGAAATGGTATCGCCCGGGTTGAGGGGGCCCTCGAAATCCTCCGCGTCGAGGGTCAGATGATCACTGGAAGCCCCTATGATCTCGAGCCCCGGGGCGACGGGCGTCAGCCCTTCGGGCCTCACGTCCTGCCGTCCCATGGCGACGATGACCCGCCGCCTCATACCCCTGTCCTGGAAAACCGGGATGTTCCCGAAAGCGTCGGCCCCCGTCTTCCCTATGGGCATCGAGGGCTTTCTCCTGACCTCCACTACCTCGGCGGTGATCCTTATGGCGTCCCTTTCAAGGTAGGGGATCACCCTGTTTCCCGTGACATCGGTCCCGAGCAGGATACCCTCCCCCACCCTCAGTTGGTTGACACCTTCGGGCATCGTGCCGTCCTCGACCAGGGACAGGGAGGATGTGGCACCCCCGGAGACCACTTCCAGGGGATGTCCGAGGAGGTTGGAGAGCTCCCCGCCGATCCTGACCAGCAGCGAGAGGTTCGTCACCGATGGGAGCACCCCTGACAGGCACCCAAGGTTGCTCCCGACCCCCAGGCAACGGGTCCTGCGGGATTGAAGAAGGGCGTCGGCCATCTCTTCCACGCCGTCCGGCCAGATCCCTTCGCGTAGGTCCCCCAGGTCGACCATGACAATGATGCCGACCTCACTCCCGGCCTCATCGCAGGCCTGATCGAGCATCAGAACTGATGCCGGCATGGAGACAAGGCAGCAGTCGACATTTTCGGCCACATTGGTCATTTCGCCGGGCATGGGTATCCTCAGCAGCATCATGGGGCGCCGAAACCCGAAAAGGCGGAGTTTCCTGATATTGTCAACGCGGCTGTCGGCAAGCCCCACGCAGCCGCCGTCCAGCATGGCCGATGCTACCGCCGGGTGGGCGCTCAAGCCCTTTGTGACCCCCCATACCGATATGCCCTTTCCCGAGCAGAGGCCGACCACCTTTTCGGCGTTCCTTGTGATCATGGCCGTGTCGACGCTCATCTCCGGGTACCTCGAAGTCAACGGGACCGCCTCCCCTTCACGACGATCATTCCAACTATATTCTCACTCAACGGCCCCTCAATTTTCTCAAAAGGGCCAGGTTACCGCTGTCTCCGGGAAGGCCCTTGGGGGTCTCCAGCAAACAAGGGATGTCTTCCCACCGGGGGTCGGCGACGATGCGCGAAAAAAGCTCGAGCCCTATGAAGCCTTCCCCGAGGTGTTGATGCCTGTCTATGTGGCTCCCCATCTCGGCGGTGGAATCGTTCAAATGCCAGCACCCTACGTTCACCAGACCGATATGCTTCTCCACCGCCCGGACGAAGCGGTCGTAGGAGGACCGGCCCCGCAGTTCGTACCCGCCGGCGAAAAGGTGGCACGTGTCGAGGCAGACCCCGACGCGGGAAGGGTCGCCCACCCTTTCAAGTATCCACGCCAGGTCCTCTATTGTCGAGCCGACGGAATGTCCCTGGCCGGACATGGTCTCCAGGAGGACCCTCGTCCTCATCCCGGCGGTCCGCTCGAGGGCGCGCACCAGGCCCTCGGCCGCCCGTTGCCTGCCATACTCCAGACCCCGCCCAAGGTGAGAACCGGGATGAAGAACCAGGTCCTCGATCCCCAGCGCCTCGCAGCGGGCCACCTCTTCGACGAGGGCGGCGATGCTCTTTTCGCGCTTCTCCGTGTCTGAAGCCAGGTTCAAAAGGTAGGAGGCATGGGCCACTACCTTCTTGATGGTACTCCTGCCCCAGGCGGCCATGAACCTCGAAGCCACGGACTCCGATACGGGTGGGGTCAGCCATTGAAGCTGGTTCTTGGTGAATATCTGGATGGCCTCGCAGCCCAGACTTTCCCCTCTTTCTATGGCCTTCCAGAGCCCCCCGGCGACGGAGACATGGGCGCCTATCAGGGACATCGTGTCCCGCCCTTTGAGTCGCAAAGTGACCGGGTAAGGTCGAGGATGATCCGAGCCGAAGCACCCCACAGAATAACCCCGTCATCGAGCCGGTAAACAGGAAAGGGGAAGTTTTGCCCCTCACCGGCGGGGTTTTCCATCCTCGGTGGTCGTTCCAGCTGCTTCAGGGGGACCTCCAGCACCCTCTTGACCTCGTTCCCGTCGGGCGACAGGTCTCCGGGGGCCACCCCCGAGGGCAGGTACCCCACCACCGGGAAGATCGTGAAGTCGCTGGAATAGACCCAGACCTCGGGAAGCGCGCCTACGACCTCCACCCTTTCCGCGGGGATCCCCGTCTCCTCGGTGAATTCTCTCAGGGCGGTCTCGACGGGGCCCCTGTCTCGTTTTTCCCGGGCACCGCCGGGGAAAGCCACCTGTCCCGGGTGACGCTTCAGGGAATCGGACCGCTCCACCAGTAGCAGAAAAAGCCCCTCCCCCCTCGGGAAGAGAGGCACCAGGACGGCGCTCATCCTCCCCTGGCTTTCGGTTATATCCTCCCACCCTATGTCCAGCCGGTGGGAGGGTGTTTTCAAAAGGGCCCGTCGGAGCCATGAGGCCCCTCTCCGCTCAGTCCCCATCGGAATGGAGCCGGACCGCGCCTCCGAGCACTACGCCGCGCCTCCCATCCACGGTCACCGTCATGCCGTCCTCCAGGGCGGCCAGGGCTCCCGTGGCGGAGACGATGCAGGGTATCCTGAGCTCGAGGCTGACGATGGCGGCATGGCTCGTGAGGCCGCCCTCTTCGCATATTATGGCCGAGGCCTTTCTCATGGCCGGTATGTATTCCTTATCGGTCTGCCTCGTCACCAGGATCGCCCCGTCCTTCATCTTGGCGTCGGCCTCGGAGCCGGTCAGGGCCTTCACAACCACCCCGGAGACGTCCTTCTTCAGTAGGGAGAGTCCCTTCAGGAGAGTCTTGGCCACGGTCAAGACCTGGATTGAGTTCGTGCTCCCCGGGCTGCCTATAGGGTACCCGGCGGTGGCCACCACCATATCGCCCTCCCTCAGGAGCGACTCCTTACGGGCGGTCTCCATGGCCGACGTCAGGGCCGTCTCGAGGACCTTCTCCTCGGGGACAAGGAGAGGCTCCACTCCCCAGACCAGGGTCAAGTACCTCAAGGTCTCCCGGTTGGGGGTCGCCCCGATAATGGGGGCCGCGGGCCTGTACTTGCTGACCATCTGGGCCGTCACGCCGCTTTGGGTTAGTGAAAGGATCGCCTGGGCCTTCATCTGGTCCGATATCATCCCCGCGGCCTTGCTGACCGCGTCGGGGATCCCCGGCGCACCCGTCTGGAAGATGAAGGGTTTCCTCCAGGGGGATCCCCCTTTTTCAGTGCTGCCGATGATCCCGGCCATGGTTTTCACCGCCAGCACCGGGTAAGCCCCGTTGGCCGTTTCGCCCGATAGCATAAGGGCATCGGCACCGTCCAGGACGGCATTGGCGACATCGCTCGCTTCGGCCCTCGTAGCACGCACATTCCTTATCATGGAATCCAGCATCTGGGTGGCCACGATGACGGGCTTGCCGTGAGAGCGGCACCGGTCGATGATCGCCTTCTGCGTTAGGGGGACATCCTCGAGGGGGATCTCAACCCCCAGGTCGCCCCTGGCCACCATCATCCCGTCCACGACCTCGATGATCTCCTCCAGGTTGTCCACCGCGTCGCGGGTCTCGATCTTTGCAATCACCCTGAGGTCGCCCCCGATCTCTTCCAGCACCCGGCGCGCGTCCATGACGTCTGACCGATCGCGAACAAAGGAGAGCGCCAGGAAGTCCATCCCTTTCTCCACGGCCCAGCGGATATCCTCTATGTCTTTGGGCGTGAGGATCGGCAGCGACATTTTCACGCCCGGGATGGAGAGGCCCTTCTTTTCGCCCAGTTCACCGCCCACGTTCACACGGCAGGTGATATCCTTCCCCTCGACCTTTTCCACGATGAGATGAAGGGTGCCGTCGTCGATAAAAAGATCCTGCCCAGGGCCGACCTCGCCGGGGAGGCCGGGGTAGCTTATGCCGACCCTGGAGGCGTCACCCTTCTCAAGGGGTTCGGCGGTCAGCGTTATCGTGCTCCCGCTTTTTATCATCATCGGGCGGTGTCCCTCGAGGGTCCCGGTCCTGATCTCGGGCCCCTTGGTGTCTATCATAGTGCCGATGGGCCGCCCCAGTTCCTCCTCGATCCTCCTCACCCTGTCCAGGTGGGACCCGTGGGTTCCGTGGTCCCCATGGCTAAAATTCAGGCGGGCCACGTCCATGCCCGCCTGAACCATTCTTTTCAGCACTTCATGATCCTCGCAGGCCGGCCCGAGGGTACAGACGATCTTAGCCCGTTTCCTCATTCTTCCTCCCGCTTTCGACGACCCCGTGGGCCGTGAGTATGTGGGCCCTGCCCCTGATTTTCATGGCCGAGGTGAACTCCGTGAACTGGGCGATCCACACCTCGCCGGCATCCAGCTTTTCGGAGTGCGCGAACTTCGTCTCCTGCCCCCTTGTCATGCCTATCACGGAGACCCCGTTTTCCAGGGCCTTTACCACAACGAAATCAGAAAGCACCGAAGGCTTGTCTTCCTTCTCCACGGGCATGCTCCTCCCTCCCGGTGCCCCTCTCGAGGGGACGACCTCACAATTTTATACCACTTCGACGCAGCCGCCCGATAACTCGGAGATCCGGGTGGAAAGATCTGCCGAGGGCTCGACAAAGATGTCCCTGACCTTCAGGAGGGCCTTAACCCCTTCCAGGGGGACCTCCAGCAGGACTCCAGCCTCACCGGGGTGCCCCTTGAGTTCCCTGTAGATATCCCTGAGCCTCCCGTTCGAGGAGGCGCCGTCATCGAGGACCCTCAGGCGGAGCCATTTTCTTGTGCTTCCGTCCAGTTCATCGACGGCCATGACTTTCTCGGCGATCAGCGACAGGCCGTCCCTGGTCCTGGGCGACCCCTTCACAACGACGGCCTTCCCCTTTTCGGGAGGTGTGATCGACGACCAGGTCCTGGGGAAGCAGACCACCTCTACCTTACCGGAAGAATCTTCCAGCTCGAGGATGCCCATGCGGTCGCCTTTCCTGGTGAACTTCTCCTGGACCCCCGCCAGTATCCCGGCGACCACCGCGGTGCAGTCTTCGGACCTCCAGAAGGACAGGTCGGTAATGGAGCAGGTGGTATAGGGCAACACTTCCTTTTCGTACTTGTCAAAGGGGTGCCCTGAAATATAAAGCCCCGTGGCTTCCTTTTCCATCTCCATCCTCGTGTGGAGGTCATAATCCTCCACTTCGAAGAGGACGGGGCCATCCTCCTCGGACAGGTCCTCAAGCTCCAGCAATTGCTGGCTGTGGCAGTCGTCATTCCTCCTCTGGGCCAGTTCGAACATGCCCGGCAGGGATTCCATAAGTTGCCGCCTGTTGGGGGTGATCGAGTCAAAGGCGCCGGCCCTGATCAGGTTCTCCATGACCGACCTCCCAACGACCCTCGTGTCAACCCGGTTTATGAAATCCCAGAGAGATAGGTAGGGACCTGCCTCGCGCTCCCCGATTATCTGCTCCACCGTCGGCTGTCCCATCTTGGAGACGGCGCCCAGCCCGAAAAGGATAACGTCCCGGTCGACGCTGAAGTTGGCCTCCGACCGGTTGACATCGGGGGGGAGGACCTTTATTCCGGAGTTCCTGACGGTCCTGATGTGGTTAGCGAGCACGTCCAGCTTCGAGTGGATATGGCTCGAAAGGAAGGACGCGTAGAACTCACAGGGGTAATGGGCCTTCAGGTAGGCCGTCTGGTAGGTGATCATCGCGTAGGCCGCGCTGTGGGACTTGTTGAAACCGTAGCCGGCGAACTCCTGGATTATGTCGAAGATGTGCTCCGCGTCGGAAGCCTTGACACCGTTACCGGCGCACCCTTCCACGAACTGCTTCCGCTGGGTCTCCATGACGTCGGCCTGCTTCTTCCCCATGGCCCTCCGGAGCAGGTCGGCCTCCCCGAGAGTGTACCCCGCGAGTGTTGCCGCGCACTGCATGACCTGTTCCTGGTAGAGGAACATGCCGTGAGTCTCCCTGAGGACTTCCTTCAGGTCGTCATGAAGCCAGGATATCTCTCTCCGGCCATGCTTGCAGTCGATATACTGCTCTACCATACCGCTGCCCAGAGGGCCGGGGCGATACAGGGCGAGAGCGGCGATGAGGTCCTCGAAACAGTCGGGGCGCACCTGCTTGAGTAGCTGCCTCATGCCCGAAGATTCCAGTTGGAAGATGCCCAGGGTGTCGGCACGCCAGAGCAGGTCGAAGGCAGCCCTGTCGCCGGAAGGGATGGAATAAAGGTCCGGCGCTTCCTTCCCGTTCCGCCTGATGTTCGAGAGAGCCTCTTCGATCATCGAAAGCGTCCGGAGCCCCAGGAAATCCATCTTCACGAGACCCAGGCTCTCCAGGGGTTCCATGGAGTACTGGGTCACGATCTGCTCTTCCCCGATCCTTCGGATGGGAACCACGTCCGTCAGCGGCTCCGGTGTTATCACGATGCCCGCCGCGTGCTGTGAGCAGTGCCGGGCCAACCCCTCGATCTTTGCTGCATAGTCCAGCAGCAAGCTCACCGAAGGGTCCTCCTTCCTGGCCCGCTTCAGGTCGGGGGACTGCTGAAGGGCCTCTTCGATGGAGGCGGCCCCCGAGGGCACCAACTTGGCTATCCTGTCCACATCGGGATACTTCATGTCCAGCGCTCTCCCCACATCGCGTATGGCCGCCCTGCTCTTCATACGGTCAAAGGTGATTATCTGCGCCACGTGGGAGCGCCCGTACTTTTCCACGATGATCTCGAGGACCCGGTCCCTGCCCCGGTCGGATATATCGGTGTCAATATCGGGCATGCTTATCCTTTCCGGGTTGAGGAACCTCTCAAAGAGCAAGCCGTACCTGAGAGGATCGATCTCGGTGATCCTCAGGGAATAGGCGACCAGGGACCCAGCCGCGGAACCCCTGCCGGGACCCACGGGGATCCCCTCCTCCTTGGCGGTGTGGATTATGTCGGATACGATAAGGAAGTAACCGGCGAACCCCATCTGGTTTATGACCTGGAGCTCGTAGTCGAGTCTCTCACCATATCCCGCGGGCACTACATCACCGCTGAAACGGGCCTGCAGCCCCTCGCGGGCCTTTATGCTGAGTTCCTCCTCGAGGCTGGACCCTTTCCGGACCTCGACCCTGGGCAACCGGTAGGAACCGAAGGAAAAACCCACGTTGCAACGCTCGGCGATAGCCACCGTGTTTTCAAGAGCCTGGGGGACGTCGTTGCCGAAGAGGGACCACATCTCTTCGGGCGAGCGAAGGTAGAAATCGTCGGCACCGAAGCGTAATCGGCTGGGGGCATTCACCGTGGCGTTCGTCTGGACGCAGAGCAGAACGTCATGCCAGGTGGCATCCTTCGCCTCCAGGTAGTGGGCGTCGTTGGTGGCAACCAGGGGGATGCCTGTCTGGGAGGACATCCTGATCAGCGCCTTGTTTGCGACGGCCTGCTCGGGGATCCCGTTGTGCATTATCTCGAGAAAGAAGTTGCCCTCACCGAAGATATCGCGGTAAAGCATGGCCCTCTGTAGGGCTTCCTCCTCGGAGCCCTCAAGGATCAGGCTCGGTATTTCTCCAGCGAGGCAGGCCGAACTGGCGATAAGGCCCCTGGAATAACGGGAGAGTAGATCGTGATCGACCCTGGGGCGGTAGTAAAAACCATCAGTATTCGCCAGGGAGACCAGTTTGACGAGGTTCTGGTACCCTTCCTGGTCCTCGGCGAGGACGATGAGGTGATAGGACCTCCCCGTACGTTCCTTGAGGGTATGTCCCCTGGGGTCGACGTAGAGTTCACACCCAATGATGGGTTTGACCCCCTCTTTGCGGCAGGCTTCGTATAACTCGACCGCACCGTAGAGGACACCATGATCGGTGAGGGACACGGCGGGGCTTCCCCAGAGTGCGGCCCTCCCGGCGAGGTCCCCGCAGCGGATCGCGCCGTCGAGGAGGCTGTATTCGCTATGCACGTGAAGATGGACGAAAGGTTTTCCCACTATTCGGCTGCCCCTCTTTCGGGTTCATCCGATCCTTCGGCGGTCTCGTCCCTGAGGACATACAACTCGGCGTTGAAGGTTTTCTGTATCTCCATGAGACGATCCTGCCTTTTTTCTCCCCCCTTGCCCTCGCTCCGGTCGCCCTCGGAACCACGGGAGGAGGGCTCCGCGGCGGTCACCCGAAGCTCCTGGGAGGGCGCGGGTGAAGGCACCGCTCCAACTGTCTCCCCGGACAGGGAGTCGGTCTCACCCCTGGGAATTCCTTCCACCCGGACCGTCCTCTCGCCGCAGGCTAGTTCCATCGTCGCCCCCGAGAATCGATCGAGCCTTATCGAGTCCAGGTATGCCAGGCTCCTGGGGGAGGTGGCCAGTTCAAAGGAGAAGCGCTGTTCCTCGGGGAAGACCACCACCAGCGAATCCCCGTCCTTTCTGCAATTGCTGGAAGCGCAGGCGCAATAGAGGGGAAGGTTATCGGCGGCCATCGCCGCGACGCAATCTCCCCAACCCCCCGCGCCCGTGGAGCTGGTCGGGGTTGGAGTATCTTCGGGGGTTTCGATCTTCACCGGGGGAAGGGACCCTTCGACCGTCCCCATCGCTTCCGGCCCTGCCGCCTTCTTCACAGGGAACTCTCCCTCGGACAGGGGCTCCTCCTTTTTCCGTTCGATACGTTCTCTTTTCGACCCAGGCGCCAGGAAAAGCCCGAGGAGCATGCCCAGGACGACATCCCCCTTGAGGCCATACCGCGCCCTGGGGAGGGTGGCCGAGCAGAGATCAAGGGCCTTCCAGAGGTCGGGTTCTCTCCAGTGCCCGGCTTCGCTCCGGACGAAGGACCTCTCCTCCTCGTTAAGGGGCAGGGAATCGATCCCCTCTTCCTTCCACAAGACCGCGACGAGGATATCCCTGAAGAGCAGGAACAGGCCCTCCAGGAAGCGTTCCGCCGTCAGGCCGCGCTGGAAAAGCTCCGAGAAACCCTTGAACGCCTCGGGGGACCCATCCCTAAGGGCGGGGAGGAGCCTCTCCAGGTCGCTCCTTCCGCCCCCCCCGAGGATGCCCCTGACCTCCTCGAGCGAGACCGATGGGAGACCCGTGGTCACCGCCTGCTCCAGCATGGAAAGGGCGTCCCTCAATGAACCGTCGGACTCCCTGGCTATCTCCCATAGGGCTTTCTCTTCGATATGCACCCCTTCCGAGGCCGACACCTTCCTGATGGTCTCCACTATGGCGGGAAGGGGGATGCGGTGAAAAGGTATGTGCTGGCACCGGGACCGTATCGTCGCCGGGACCTTGTGCGGTTCCGTCGTGGCGAGGATAAAGACCACCGTCCGGGGAGGTTCTTCCAGGGTCTTCAGAAGCGCGTTGAAGGCCGGTTCGGTGAGCATGTGCACTTCATCGATGATATAGACCTTGAACCTTCCGGAAAAGGGCGAAAGGGAGATATGCTCCTTGAGTTCCCTTATCTCGTCGATGCCCCTGTTCGAGGCCCCGTCGATCTCAATTACGTCCAGGTTGTCCCCCGACGCGATGGAAACGCAGCTGGGGCATTGCCCGCAGGGTTCCCCTTCTTCGTCGCGGTCCAGGCAATTCACGGCCTTGGCGACGATCCTGGCGAGGGTGGTCTTGCCGCTCCCCCTCGGGCCGGAAAAAAGATAGGCGTGGCTGTTTTTTCCGCTCGCTATTTCCCTGCGAAGAAGATGGACCGCCGCTTCCTGGGCCACGACTTCCGAGAAAACCCCCGGCCTATGCCGGCGGTAAAGAGAAAGGTACATCCTATCGCCTCCCGTGGAACACGCTCCCCGTGGGTTTGCCTACCTGTTGTAATCGGCCACAGGGTGGATCATCCTGGCCCTGTTGAGCGACAGCAGGATGTTCTCCCTGAATTCCTCCAGCGAGGGCATTCCGGGGAGGAGATCCTTTTGGTAGGCGATCACCCCGAGGCCCACCCTGAGCGCTTTCTGGCCATGGGTCTCCTGGATGGAGATATCGTAGGGCGAGGTTTCCATCTGCAGGTATTTGTCCAGCGACCCGGCTGCCTTGTTCATCAGTTCAATCGCGCCCTCGACCTTGGGCGCCCGCCATAGGAGCTTCCCATCGATGCTGAGCAAGATTGAGCCGCCCTCCTCGCTTGTCTGCACCCTCAAAAGGCGAAGGGCCTTCTTCCTCTCCAGGGGCCATCCCTTTTCCCTGATGATGTCCTCCAGGCTCCTCACCCTATCCTTGGTCTTGGGGTGGTCCGCGTATATACCGGGATCGACATAGGGCCTCTTCATCTCTTCCTCCTGCAACCTCTCCATGACCGTCACGGCCCCGGCCGGCTCGTATCCCGACTGCGACAGGATATTCAGCCCCTCCGTATCGGCCTCTCTCTCGAGGTCCTTGCTGTAGGAGTTCATGATCGCCACCTGCGCCAGGTTGGCCAGGATCGGCGCCGCGCCGGAACCCCCCGTGGCGATGATCACCGCCAGGGCACCAAGGGTCAGGCGCTGGTTCCTTGATGACTGGATCATTCCGTGTTTCCGGTCGGTGTGGACCAGTTCATGAGCCAGGATAGAGGCTATCTCATCGTCGCTACGGCAGAATTCGAGCATCCCCGTGGTCATGTATATCCTCCCGCCGGGGAGGGCAAAGGCGTTCGGCCTCTTTTCCTCCACGAGACGGACCTCGTAGGAGAGGTCCCGCTCGGTGAAGGGGGTCAGTCTTGAAAGGAGCAAAGTGACCCTTGCCACCCGGACGGGGTCGGTCACACGGTCCCACTGCTTTTCAACCTGCTCGGAGACCTTGTCGGCCAGTTTTATCTCCCTGTCCAGTTCGTCCGTGCCGGCTTCGCAAAGGGATGAAGAGAACAGGATAAAAATGGTGAGGGCGAGGACGTACCCGATGGCGGTGATCCGTGTCCGCATAGGCTTTCCTTCCCAGATCGTTGATGGGATCCTTTACCCACTATTTTAAGGCAAAGAACCCAATGCGGGAATGGCCGCTCCTCTCCCCGTGGAAGGGCTCCAGCCTTGGGAGGCATCAGCATGGCCCAAGGCCATGGACAAGGCCGAGGGTCATCTCCCTGATGATCGCCGCTACCCCCCTGTAACGGGACAGGCCGGACCCGAAGGGGTCAGGCACCTCCAAGGCCTCGCCCCGGCAGAAGGGGAGCGAGGCCTCCCCCAGGAGGAGGATCGTGGTACCCTCGCCGGAATGCAGCCTCTTCATGCGGTCCACGTGTTCCCTGGTCATCCCCAGGACCAGGGACCCCCCCGGCGGGGCCCAGGACTCCGCCCGCCTCGTGCGGTGCCCCGAGATGTCAATACCGTGTTCGAGCATCACCCTGACCGCGAATTCGGTGGCGGGTAGCCCATCGATAGCCATGATCCCCAGGGATGAGGCGCTCCATCGATCGTCCAGTCCGTGGAGCTTGAGGAAATGCCTCGCGAACCCTTCGGCCATCGGGCTCCTGCAGGTGTTGCCCGAGCAGACGAACACTACCTCTCTCGAGGGGTACAGGCTGTCCATGGGATCAGTCGAGTTTTTCAACCTGGACCTGAGTCGCGAGCTGGTCTATCTCCGATCGGCCGCGGAAGCCCTTTTCGACGCGGAGGGAATTCTCCCAGGCGCAGGCCGTGGATAAGCGTATGGTATCCTCGGCGCTCATCTTTTCCTCCCTGGCGATCATGAAACCAGCGACCAGGGCGTCATCGGAGGCGAACAGCGAAGCCAGGCCCTTTCGTTCGTACTCCGCGAGGAAGATCCCCTCGGGGGAGAAGAAGACGGCGCCGTAGTTCCTGTAGGACGCGACGGCCCATTCGACCCCGTAATCGTGGACCCGGGAGACCACCTCGATGAGGTTGTCCAGGGAGGTGAGGGAAATACCGGCCACCCAGGCCATAAAACGGTGGTCCACCCTGGCGAAGGTCGGACCCGCCTCGATGGCGGCCAGAAGCGGCGGGCCCGCCGCGTCGAGGAGGGTGGGGATCCCCTTGGACTTGGCCCTTTCGACCAGGTCCCTGTAGATATCCTGGGGGACCCCCGGCGGGAGGGAGCCCCCGATCATAACGAACCGGGCCCTGACGAGCATCCTTTCGTAGTTGGAGAGGAATCTGCCGAGGGCCTCCTCGGGGATGTAGGGGCCGCTTTCAGCTACGCCGGTTTCGATATGCCCCACCTCATCGACGATGTAGACGTTCGAACGGGTCTCACCGGGGACATGGATGAAGTTGGTGGTTATGTGAAGCCTCCTGAGGGCGTCCCTGATGTACTCGCCGTTGAACCCCGCCAGGAAACCCATCGCCACCGAGGGGTAGTCGATCTGGGATAACATGTAGGAGACGTTGATGCCCTTGCCGCCCGGTGACCTGTTGACCTGGCCGGCCCGGAACCACTTCCCCGGTCGGAACTCCGGTACGAGGCACTCTTCGTCCACGGCCGGGTTCAGCGTTACGGTCACTATCATGGTTCGCACCTCCCCTGAGGATCGCGAAGGCAATTACCGCCCCGAGAGGCGGGGCCGGGGCCTTTACGACAGGAACTCCACCGCCTCTTCCAGGGACCCCACCTGCTTCGACCGTTGGATCCTTCCCTTCCGGAACTCCACTATGACGGGGAGGTTCGTGATGCCGAGCTTTTCGACCATCCTCTTGTTCTTGTAGCCGTCCAGGAGGACCACCTTTTTGGTTCCGCCGCCGGCGCTCTCCTCGATCTTCGTGGCAAGCCGGGCCTGCGCCTCGTCGATGCTGGAGAAGAAGTAGGCCGTGACCTGCTCCGGTTCCAGGAGGACACCCTGGAGATGCAGCTGCTCCGATATATAGGAAGAGGCGGCCATGGCGGCCGTAGCGCCGTCCCCGGCGGCAGTAATTACCTGCCTCAGGTACTTGTCCCTGACGTCGCCGGCGGCGAAGACACCTTCAACGCTGGTCTCCATCCTTTCGTTGGTCAAAACCCATCCGCCTTTCGCGGATTCGACGAGGCCTTCCATGAAGGATATGTTGGGGTCCATGCCTGTGAAGACGAAGACCCCCGAGACAGGCAGTTCCGATATCTCACCGGTCCTGACGTTCTTGAGGACGAGCTTTTCGAGCATGTCCTCCCCGGCTATCTCCTCGACGACCGAGTTCCACAGGACCTCT
>Ga0209718_1000941_pt1 | contig 36195 bp, 30 predicted proteins | sample AD_JPNAS1_MetaG_FD_184420 | JGI IMG/M metagenome (GOLD analysis project Ga0209718, IMG submission 184420) | Active sludge microbial communities of municipal wastewater-treating anaerobic digesters from Japan - AD_JPNAS1_MetaG (SPAdes) (version 2) | ecosystem: Engineered > Bioreactor > Anaerobic...
AATTGTACTATTTTAATTTTTGTTTTTAAATCAAAATTAGATAACACATTAATTATTGGCATGATTTCTTCTAAATCAGACCCTGTTCTATCAATATATCCCAATGTTAAAGTATCCTGGGGAATAGCATAATTTTCTTTTATCTTTGAATTATCGTATAAAAAAGGAATACTAAAAACATCCGCCCCTCCGTGTATTTTAATAATTCTCTCCGATTGTTTAAATTGTTTTGCCCTTTCTTTTAATACATCTGAAAGTACTACAATACCATCGGCAAACTTTTTATCTTTTATTTCATATTTTAGTTCATACCAACCAAATAATATTTTAAATAGTTTATGCTTATGATCATACGCTCCTCCTTTCCCATACCAATCATACCATTCCGCCACATAAATTGAGTGATGTAATCGTTTGTGTAATCTGCAAGGAATGCCTGAGGAAGGCCGGTGTCCGTTGTCTGTATGTACAACATCGTATTGATTAAACAATACATGAATTATTTTTAAAAGGAGACTTAAAAATCCAAATCCCATTCTCGAAAGCTTTTTTGGGACAATTTCGGGGAAAATTATAATCTCAATACCTGAAACTATTTCTTTTTTAATAAAAAAAGAAAAGTTTGGATTGGTTGTAAGGATAGTAACTTTATTCCCGTTTTTCACTAATCCAAGGGCAAGCGGGAAAATACGTCCCCAGCCTGATTTTTTATATACACTTGTATGAGAAATTAAAACATTGAGTTTACTCATAATTAACTATTTATATTGATTGTTAACAGTGATGTTTTCTTCTTTTTTATTAAATAAAGGATAAAAATAAAGTCCGGGAATTACAACAATTAACATCAACCATATTTCTTTATCTCCGGTTGCTTTAATTAAACCATGAAAAATAAAGGCTGCCCATGATAAAAAATAAAAAAATTTAAAATCTTTATCAAATAAGGATTCTATATGTGTATAAAGTTTATAAAGAACAAATACAAAAAAAGCAAAACCTAATACTCCCCATAAAGCAAGTCTATTCATCCAATACAAATGAGCTCCTAATTCTATTTTATATAAACTTACGTATGAAGCATTTCCAAAAAAAGGATTCGCAAGCAATGCTTCAAAAAGCAAGGGATATCTTTCCGCTCTTCCACCAGCTCCTGTTTTTGTATCAAACATAGGATATTTAATAAATTCCGCTAAATCTGTAATTTTATAATATAGTTCTGAACGTGAATCAAAATATGTACTAAGATAATATAAAAAATTAACATAATACATATCGGGAATAGCAATAAATATCACAACAAAAACAGACATAAGTACCATAAAAAAAAATCTCCTTTTTACCTTTACGAAGGATAGAAATGTAATGACAATCATTACTAAAATATTGCCAAATATCTGTGACCTTATTTGTGTAATTATGATAAGAAATAGAATAAAAATCAAAGTTTTTTTATTAAATATTATTTTTTTATTAAATTTAATACCATATACTATAATCGGTATCAAACAAATAATTGCTTGGGAATAACTATAACTCAAAACACCAAACACATTATATAATCTTCTACTAAATGCCGTAAACATTTCTGAATTTGCAGAATTCCTGATAAGATACGGATCAATAAATAGTGCAATATTTGTTGTTATTAATGCAATTAGCACAAAAATAAAAGCATATTTACTTATCCAAGCAAGTTTTATCAATTCATTTTTACTAACATAATAATACAAAATTAAAGACATAACAATAAGGAAATAAAACTCCCAAAATATACGAACTTGATTCCAATCGTCCATATACTTCCATAATGTATATTGTAAGATTCCTACTATTAAAATACCATAAATCAACAAAAATTTTAATGGACCTTTAATAAATGTCAAAGGTCTGGATAAAAATATTGATACCATTGCTAGGGGTGCCCACAAATAAGCAAAACTTCCAAATTCTCTTCCCATATTTCTAAAAACAATATACAGAGTAATGGAGGCAACTGCAAGGATTATACTTACATCCGGAATATTTATTTTTAATCTCACTTTAAAGAAAATTATTTAAACCCAATTTATAATTAAAAATAAATCAAACATTATTTAAAATTGTTTGATAAATTTGTATTATATCATCAACAACTTTTTCATTATCAACTTTTTTTCGAATATAATTAAATGCATTTTCTCCTAATTCTTCTTGCATTAAAGGATTTTTTATTAATTGTAAAATATTATGTGCTAATTCTGAAATGTTATTCTTTTCAACTAAAAGTATGTTTTGGTTTGTTTCATTTAATTCGGGTATTCCACCTACAGCATATGCAATAACAGGTATTTTCATAAACATACTTTCAATAATAGTTCCTGGAATTACATCATGGTAAGTAGGCAATACGCAAATTTTTGCTTTCACAACATAGTTAAAGACGTCTTGTTGATTTTTTAAAAACCCTACCCAAACAACATTCGCTTCGATATCTAATTTTTTTACTAAATTCAATAAATATTTCTGAAAAGATTTATTTCCATTGCCTATAATATGTAGTGTTATATCAGATTTTTCCTTTTTAACCATTGCTACTGCTTTAAGTAAATCTTCTAATCCTTTATCTTTGGTAATTCTTGCAAAGTAAATTATATCATAAGTAGCATTAGTTTCTTTTTGTACTGTAGGAATTGTAACAGCATAATTGTGGTGAAAAATAGTTGCATTAGGATTAATAGTTAATACTATCTTTTCCATTTCAATTGTACGAACAGCTATATTTTTCATTAATGAAATAATTTTATTTTCAATTTGAATGCATTTGCTTATTTTACGATTTCTCAAACTTGAATTCATTGCAAAACCTTGAATTGTAAGTAAAGTTGGAAATTCTTCGATTAGATTTATTATTCCTATGGAATAATAGGGATTTTCAGCCCCATGTAAATGAATTATATCCGGATTGATTTGTTTAATTATTTTATATATTTTTACTTGTATATTTCTATATTCAGAAGGAAAAAAACGATTATATATACGATAAAACACAAAAGGTATATATTTTTTATAAAAAGAATAAAAATGATAATGAATTCCATTTTTTATAAAAACAGTATCTGCATTCACAAAGATATTTGGAGCAACTACATATAATTCAATATTTTGCCTCTTTTCAAACAAAGACAACAGCAAGTTTATCCAAGGAGAAAATTCATTATGATTAGAATGAAACAATGCATTTATTTCATTATTAGAAAAATGACATAACCAAACCACTTTTAATTTTTCTTTCATTTATTTTTTATTTTAAAAATCAATTTTAAAGTATTTATTATTTTTTTTCGCATTGGATTGTCAATATAATATTTAAAATGATATTCATCATATTTTTTAAAACACTTAATTGAATCAGGATGTTTTTCAACGACAAAACTTTCATCATATTTTCTGAAATGATGCTCTGTTACTCCTTTAGCATGCAATCCAAATGTACCAATATTAGAAGTTAAATTAACTTTAGGTACAATTGCACACATATTTTTCACACGATTGCTATATAAGAATATAAAATCCCAAGTATTATTGCTAATTCCGTTATTTCTAAGACGTTTAAACAATTTACGATAATACTTAGCTTCTTTTGTTGAATTTGTAATTGTCTTAAGAAATTCTAACTTTAGATGTTCTTCTTTTATTTCAGTATGTAAATTAAAATCCTTCCATACTCTTCTCCATGTAGCCCATCCCCAGGAATGTCCGTATTTGGCAAAGAAATAATCTTCGTCGTTAGGCGTAGGTATTGGTGTAAAATTACACCCACTTACAATAGCAATCCTTGGCTCATCTTTGTATCGGATTAACATCTCTTGTGCAAAACGTAAAAATGCCATAGGAGCGATGATGTCATCTTCTAATACAATGACGTATTCTTCTTTTTCCAACACCCAAGCAATGGCAGAGGATACTGTTACTTCAGCTCCTTTGTTCTCCGCATGAAATTTATAATAGGTTTCACATTCCCAATCTACCTTTTGAACAATGGCTTTTACTTCCTCTACCAAATTCGCTTCGCCTTCTTTATCGACACGAGGTCCGTCAATGGCTACATAGAGTTTTAGAGGTTGTGCCTGACATACTAAATCAAAAGTCCGACGAATTACATCAGGACGATTAAAACCTATCACCAAAACCGGTACATGTATCTTTATTTTTTTCACTTATTACTCTCCTTTATTTTTTAATATGTTTCTTTTTATAATATAACCATAAAATTGTTCCACTTGCTATATAAAACAATCCAGTCAATACCCTTGTGATATTAGCACCCTTGAATTGAAAATACTCTATCATCCAATAATAGGCTATTATACAAAAAGTACCCATCACTATATTACGCCACATTACTAATTTTGTTGCACTATAAGCAGTAAAAAGCTGTTCATAAATACCTCCGACTTGCATAAAGAACACACCTATCACAAACACATTGGCATAAGTAGCGGCATAAGCATAGCGTCCTGACGTTAAATAATATACTATGGGATGGGATACCATGATAAAGGCAATCGTCAGGAAAACCATTACTCCTATATATACTGCAACGTATTTTTTATAGTCTTTGTGCCTTTTTTGCGCTATCATTTTGTATAAATCGGGTTCAAAGCTTTGATAAACAGCTAAGAAAAAAGTAGCAACAAAACCCGCTATGGTCAATCCTATATTGTAATAGCCGTATTCGGCTATATCGCCCAAACGTTCCAAAAATAATTTGTCAATATTGCCTATGGGATAATAGGCATAAGCTGCTATAATCAACGGAACACAATACTTTAATGCCGGAATGATTTTTTTCTTTTCTATACGCAAAGAAAAGCTATATTTCTTTTGGAATAGTAAAATAATTAACGACAATACCCCTGTTACAACAACCCCTAACAATGTTCCGCTCATTCTTCCCACAGCTCCTCCTTGAAGTGTTACCACAAAAAACAAACTGAATGCAGTATTGACTACAATTTGCAATACGTTGATTAAAAAATAACGCAATCCTTGTTTGTGCACCCTACACTCCAATAAATAAAAGGTTTTAAATTTTTCAAAAAACAAATTGACAACAACAATCAAAAAGAAAGGCATCAAAGGAAAAACTACCTGAGCTGCACTAAAATAATACCTTAACACCATATAGGCTATTATCGCTACAAAGGCATTACTAATGTTTAGAAAATTCATTATAAAGCTAAGATTTTCATGCCCTTCTTCTCCGCTTTTGCTGTTCCAATACCTTGCCATATAGAAAAAAGGCAAACTCATAGAAAAAAGCGGGTAAAGTAGTGCTTGTATGGCACTAAAATAGCCTATTACGGCAAAATCTTCTAACTCCAAATAACGGGAAAAAATAGGCTGGGTAAAAATTGCAATAAGAAATGCAAGAAAACTACCCCCAAAATAATAAAAACTGTTCTGAATATTTTTAAGTAAATCTTTATTATTTAATAAATTTCTTATTTTAGCACAGAGCATATTTTTCACAATTCTCTTTTTTTGTTCTTAAAAAACTTCAAATTCTTGCCTTAAAACATATATGGGTATAAAAAACAACAGCATCACAACTTTTATTTTTTTCCTATTTCTAATGTATTAATTTATTGTACTCTTTCCAATCACCTATATCAGTCCATGCTTTTTCACCAATAGGGAAACACCCCACTCTACCTCCTCGCTGTATAATAACTTGTATTAAGTCGGTAATATTAAAATAGTTTTGTTCCGGTATTTCCTGTAAAAGCTGGGGTTCTAAAATATACATGCCGGTATTAATTTGAAAGTTTACTTCCGGCTTTTCTTTGATATCCACCAATAAACCGTCTGCTGCCGTTTCGACAATGCCGTAAGGTATGGCAAAACTTTTTAAAGCCGTAACTAAAGTTAATTCGTTTTTATTTTCACGGTGATAGTGTAATATTTGGGAATAATCTTCCTTAATAAAAATATCACAATTGGACACAAAAAAGGTTTCTTGCACCTTATCTTTTAAAAGAGCTAAACTCCCTGCCGTTCCTAAAGGTTTATCTTCCGTAAAAAACTCCAATTGATAATCCGCATTGTTTTGCTGTTCTAAATAGGATTGAATAAATTCCGCTTTATAATTTAAAGAGATAAAGAAACGATGGGAACCGCAAGCTACAAATTTATCCATAATGTCTTCAATAATGGTTTTTTCTCCTATGGGAATCAAAGGCTTGGGCAATACATTGGTCAAAGGTTTTAAGCGTGTTCCTTTGCCTCCTGCCATAATGACTATCGGCAAATCAAAGAGTGTTTGGCATAAGACAAAAGATTCCTCAATAATATCTTCCCAAAAAACCACCTCTTTTAATGCTCCGCTTGCATCTACTACCGGCATACATTCCATACGGTATTGCAACATAATGGCTTTAATTTCTTCCAAAGACTGCTCGCTTGTTGCGTATTTATAGTCTTTGCGAAGAATAGTTGCTATTTGTTGATTTAAATCTATTTGTTTAATAATAGCTCTCTGAATGTCGCCTATACTTATTATGCCTTTAAAGTGTTCTTTGTAAAACACCAATAATAATTTTTTTCCTGTAACATCCATGCGCTTGAATGCCGTAAGAATAGAATCACTTATTTTTATACTGATTGCTTGTATTCGAGTTTTCATTTTATTTATATTTCTCTATATCCCAATAATTTCATAGCATGTTTTTGATACGAAAGCGGATGATTTGTTTTCCACTGCTCCATTATCATATTATAAACTTCTTGATTATATATTTTTTTACCAATATAAAAATCAAAAGTTGTTTTGGAAAAATTTTTTTTAAATTTCAGCAAACTATCATTAGGCGAAGCAGTACGTCCTCCTCCAAAATGAAATATTGCAGCTCCTAAGTTTTGAGCCAATTTAACCGCTTCGTCCAATAAAAAATTATTGACCGAATTATCGGCTTCTTGTATTCTTCCGGATAAATGATAATGAAAAAAATTATAATAATGAAAAAACACAGATGCACACACTATTTTTCCTTGACAATCTTTTATCTGTATTAAATAAATATGCTTTTTTAATAATTGAAACATATTCAGAAAATAATTTCGATTAAAAAAGTAATACGAATCGGCATGAACAGCACGCATACTTTGATGATAGATTTCCATAAATTGTTCAATATCTTGCATAGAAGGCTCATGCATTATTATAGCACTATAACCGATTTTTTGTGCTTTGCGTATCATATTTCTATTGGTAGAAGAATATGCATGTTTCCAAATATCCTCATAGGATTGACAAATATTTAATCCCACTGTTTTTCTATCCAATAGTATGGTATGTGTTTTTAAAGGAATATTATAATTATTTAGTAAAGGATGAAATCTTATAAATTCAGCAATAATATGATTATCTAAACAGTACTTATTAAAATTAAGATAAAAATCTTGAATAAATTCATCCTCATAAGAATTCGAAATTATTCCTGTATATCCATAAACCGATTGTATATCAAAATATTCATCATCTAATTTATAACCTAATCTATTTATATTGTTTAATAAAAATTTATATAAAACCTTTTTATTTCCTTGCGAGTAAATATATTCTTTATAAATACCTTCCCCATTATTTTCATATAACTTAAAATAGGCATCCGTAAAATAAATATCAGGCAATTTATTTATCATTAATAGTTGAATTTAAGTTATTCTTATTAAATATATCTTTAGTAATTCCTAACATTATTCTATCATGAAATTCTCCATGTATAATAACATCATCTTTCAATAAACCTTCTTGAAGAAAACCTGCACGTAAATCCATTTTTAAAGCACCCGGATTATTGTCTAACATAAATCCATACATTCTATTTAAGCCCATTTCATTAAAACCATGATCTAACAATTTATTAACAACCTCTGTTCCAATTCCTCCACCCCAATAATCCGGATTTCCAATAGTTATAAAAGGTTCAGCTTTTCTATTTTTCCAATCAATATTACAATAACCGGCAAATCCTATTGCTTCATTATTCTGTTTATAGACTATTATAAAATCTTCCCTACTGACATCTTTTATAATACTTTCATACCATAATTCTAATTGATATAAAGATATTGGAACAGATAACAATAAAGTTTCTCTTACTATAGGATTATTCATCCATTTATGCTTAAGTTCTAAGTCTCTTTTTTCTAATGCTCTTAGAAATGTTCTTTTCGTTTCAATCATATAATTATTTTTAATTATTTAATTTTTTAAAATTGATTTAATTTTTTTGATATTATCCATCTGATTATTTATTGGAATTGAAAGTATATTTTTTGATAAATCTAAACATTCTTCAAATTCCATTTCTACAACTTCATCTGAAAGTATCCAGTGAATAGGACAATATATATTTACTTTAAATAAAGCTTTTCGAATCTTATCCCTTTCTTTTATAAGAATAGGAAACGCTAAAGGATATATATTATCGGGCAAGGCTTTAAATAAGGCTATATCTTTAAAGTTTTCTAATAATAATGAATAATTATTCTTACGCAATTGTTTGTCTTTATTTAAATCCATTCTATTTAAAATATATTCATCGTAACGCGTAAAACCCATGTGTTTATTCACATAATAAGCATTGTTTGCCTTATTAAAAGCATTCAAAAAAAAGGATTCCCTGATTCCAAATGTATAATGCGCATAACGATAAAAACGTCCTGCTAATTTATGTGTGAAATATTTTTTATGAAAAGTCTTAATCGAATTATCAATCTTGTTTTTTGAAAGAATAAAACTCCCCTCTACAGGAAAAAATTTTCTAAAACTAGTGAAAGCATAATCCCCTAGTATACATTCTTTAGGTAAATAAAAAGCTTGCACAATGTCTTGAATCAACACAATTCCCTTATGTTGAGTATCTAAGAGTAAGGATTTGGTTTCTTCTTGTAAATCGAAACCAAAATAATTAATAAAAAAAACTGCTTTTACATTTTTGGTAATTTTGTTTTGTAAGTCTATTGTATGTATGGATAAATCTTCCTTTATTTTGTAAAACTGATAGTTGATTCCATATTCTTTAAAAGGAATTAGAATCGTAGGACATAAATAAGAAGGTAATAAAACGATTTCATTCTTATTAAAATTCAAATGTTCCAATATAATACGTAAAGAATAATAACCGCCATAAGTAAATGTTAGATATTTGTCGGGATAAGATATTTTCAATTCTGTTTTAAAATTATTCTTTGCTTTCGTAAATAACATCGCAGGCGAATAATATGGTTCACCACCAATAGCAATTGTTTTATTTTTTTTATCCATCATTATATTCTGATACTACTTGGAATATTAACTATTCTATCTGCCAAATAGTGTGTATTTGTTAAATAATCGGTTTTGCAATGCCTAAACATAGGCAAGGTGTGCATTAATTGCCAAGCGGGTCGTGTCATTACCCCATTTTCATTGCTTTGTTGTAAAAAGGCTTGTTGAGCTTGTTTGTCTTTTAGTAAAATTACATTTAACCAATAGTTGGATCGGCTGTGCAATGGTTCCGTAAAAAATTCTATCTCCGGCAGTTTTTCAAAAAAAGCCTCATAATAATGGGCAGTTTCTCTTTTATTGGCAATAAAGCATTCCAATTGTTCCATTTGAGCACAGCCCAAAGCAGCATTAACATTGGGCATACGGTAGTTATACCCAATGTAATCGTGTACAAACTCCCAAGCATGAGGCACTTTGGCTTGGGTGGTAAGGTGTTTGGCTAAAGTTCCCGTTTCCGCATTTTGGAACAACAACATGCCACCCCCACCGGTGGTAATGGTTTTATTGCCGTTAAAGCTTAGAGTCCCTATGGGGGCAAAGGTGCCGGTATGCTTTTCTTTGTAGAAAGAGCCTAAGCTCTCGGCTGCATCTTCTACCACCGCAATATTGTATTCATTACAAATTTTAACAATTTCATCTATGCGACAGGAATGCCCGAAAGTATGCATAGGCACACAGGCAGCTATACGACGACCGGTTTTTTTATTAATACAAACCTTGGTCTGAGACATATCCGACACTTTAACCTTGCTTGGCAATTCAGTTTCTCGTATTACGGTATTTTCTTCCAACCAAGTTCTTAATGCTTTGGGCGAAAGTCCGAGGGTGTCGCGGTCTACATCTATAAAAACAGGCTCTGCCCCGTTATAGACAATGGCATTGCAGGTAGCGATAAAAGTGAGGGATTGGGTAAGCACTTCCTCCCCTTGTTTTACTCCGGACAACAGCAATGCCAAATGCAAAGCAGAAGTGCCGTTCACACAAGCTACTGCCTTTGTTGCTCCCGTATAATCTTTTACCATAGCTTCTAATTGGTCAACAAATTTCCCCACACTCGACACAAAAGTCGAATCTACACACTCGTTTAGGTATTTTTTTTCATTGCCTGTAAATACAGGTGCATGTAAAGGAATAAAATCCTTGTTGCCGTAAATATTTTTTATATAATCAACAACTTCCCTATACATTACATTTTTGAATCTAAATATTTTCCTGTTTCTTGATGTACGAAGTTAGGAATAAAAAGTTGCAAAGCGGCAAGGACTTCTTCTTTCCGTAGGTCTTCTTTTGCAAACAGATTTTCCAATACTTGCAATCGTTCCATCCATTTTTCTTCGCTTATTGGTCGGTAGTTTTCAATAACTCCCAATGAAGCAAATCGGTTCAGATTTACTTGTTCATTTTCAGTAAAAAATTCTTCGGCTTCTTTTTCTCCTGTCGTATCACTAGAGTGATAATAAACAGGATATTTTTTTGTGTCGGCAGTCATCTTGGCAGCTACGGCTTTGGCTTCTTCTTCGCTTTTGCAATGCTCAACTTGGTAATTACAAGCATGTAAAAAATCGTCTGCAATTTGCGAGAAAGTTTTCATTTGTTTTTCTTCCAATTTAGGGAAGAAGATATCCGTATTATTTCCTAACACACAAGCCAACAGACAAATCTGTCCGCTTTCCTGAGGCGAGACAAAATAACGCCTTACATCCGAAGGTGCCGCTATGGCTTGTTTTTTCGCCATCCTCTCTAAAAAACCCGCCAACAAAGAGCCATTCGAAAAAGCCACATTGGCAAATCGTGCCGTAGTAACCTTAAAATAAGAAGAATAAGTCATTATCAGTTCTTCCATTAACTTTTTGCTGGCTCCCATAATATTCACGGGATTAGCAGCTTTATCGGTCGAGACACAGAAAAAATGTTGGGGAGGATAGTTTTTCAAAGTATCCAATAAGTGTTTTACTTTTACAACATTGTTTTCCAATAAAGCCTGCACCGAAAACACGTCTTTTTCGCTTCTCACGTGTTTGTGTGCCGAAAAATTGGCAACAATATCAAAACCTTTTTCTTGATGATAAATCTTATCAAACAAAGGGTCGGAATAAGCGATGGGATAAGTGGTGTAATGCTGAGGGACATATAAATTATGTGTGGAACGCAAATCACGCGTCAATTCCGTCAAAGCGTTTTCGTTTACATCAATGACCGTTAATTTTGCCGGACGAAAAGGCAATAATGCTTTGATAAACGAAGCACCTATGCTTCCCGCCCCTCCTATCACTACTATTTTTTTATTATGTATTTCTCTGTTTATCAGAGATTTATTATTTTCAATATCCACGGTAAACATACTCTCTTTACGATGAGTAATATAGTCGGATATAAATGTATCACTATCAAACATTATTTTAGCCTTAAATACAATGTGCAAAGGTAATGTTTTTTTCAATACAATAGCACAGAAAGTGAAAAATAAAAGTGAATTGTCGCGTCCTAAAAAAAGTCAACGATTTTATTAAACGTATTATTTTCACCGCAGAGTTCCCAAAGAATGCGCCAAGGTCGCAAAGTTTTCTTTGCGTTCTTTGCGGTTTAAAAAGAATGAACAATTACGAATTGACGCTTCAAATACTTCGACTACTTCGACAGGCTCAGTAACCGAAGCATAGTGTCCCCTATAACCCCTCCCGACCTCCCCCAAGAGGGAGGAGATTGGAAAATAGAGAGTTATAAAAAAACAATCATTTTTTAGTAAATTCACCGTTGCCTAAAATTTTTCTTGAATTAACGGCAGTTTCAATGTATTTTGTTTCGTTACCAGTTAGGTAAGGTTTGTTAAATGGAATTTGTATCATTTTTTGTCTTTTTGTTTTAATAATTCATACCAAAGTACCAAAGTGGTATCACATTCATATATCCATATTCGATATCGTCTTTTACAATAAAAGCATTTTTAATGTCTGCAACTTGCGCTTGATTTTTTTGTTTTCCTCCAATTTCAAACGTATATTCTTCAATCTTAAAATCTCCTTTCTCTGTCCAGAAAACCTCGAAATTAAGTTTCAATTGATTGTAAAAGAAACATTCTCTCACATTTCCAATATTTGTTTTTGAACCGGAAAGTGCGTACATCAGGTTTGGATTTTCCAAGAAAACCTTTTCCACTTTTCTTATAGCTCCAATTCCGCTTGACGCAACACGTAATTGTAAAATCAAACCTGCTCTTTCTAAATAATGAAAATAATCAGTAGTAGAATTTCGGTGTATTTGAATAATCTCACTTATTTTTGTAAAATTTGGTTTAAATGGCACACTCTCGGCAATTATCTGCATCAAATGCTTTAACTTTTGAGCAGTAGAAAAATTCATATTTGCAAAAGCAGGAATATCTTGCTCTAACATTACGTTAACTACATTTTGAAGCCTTATTACATAATTTGGCTCACTAAAAAAAGGATAGTATCCACGCTTTAAGTATTCTTTAAACTGCACCAACGGATGAGAAATATCCGGCAATTCCACTTTGTTTTCCAAAATTTCATCTAACGAATACTTTTTAATCTTTACATTTTGTGTCATGTTTAAATATTCCCTAAATGAAAGCCCCTGCATTTCATACTTAATCACTCTTCTACTCAAATCATCGCTACCTTTATATACATTCAAAATAGACGAGCAGGTAAATACTACATGCAATTGTGGTAGATTATCGTACATCATTTTCAGCTCCTTAGACCAATTCTGATATTTATGAATTTCATCAATATACAGAAATCTCCCACTATTCTTATAAAACGTATCGGCTAAATCAAACAACTTATTTTCGGTAAAATAAATATCATCTGCCGAAACATACAAAGCTTCGCTGTACGAATGTGCCATCTTAATTCGTTGTAGCAATAAAGTTGTTTTACCGACACCACATGCACCCAAAATGGCAATAAATCGACTTCTCCAATCAATTTTGTCATACAAATACCGCACAAATTGCAAACTTGTATTGTCAATCAACGCTCTATATTGTCCAACCAATCTTTCCATTTTTCAGGTGTTTTATAAATATTTTCTGCAAACATAAACATTTTGCTGATTTAAAAGTGCAATTCTTTTAAATTTCGCTGATTTTATCCAGCAGTTTTGTTTTTTTCTATATCCAAAAATGATAAATATTAATAACACTGTCTTCCTCTTACGATGAGTAATATAGTCGGATATAAATGTATCACTATCAAACATTATTTTAGACTTAAATACAATGTGCAAAGGTAATGTTTTTTTCAATACAATAGCACAAAAAGTGAAAAATAAAAGTGAATTGTCGCGTCCTAAAAAAAGTCAACGGATTTTATTAAACATATTATTTTTACCGCAGAGTTCCCAAAGAATGCGCCAAAGTCGCAGAGTTTTCTTTGCGTTCTTTGCGGTTTAAAACAAGTACTGTACCTTTTTATTGTTCTCTGATGTTTTGTCATATTTTTTTAGGTTTTAAGTGTAAACCTATTTTAGGACATGACATTTAATTCTAAATTCTAATTTCTAATTTCTAATTTTAACTGTTCTCCCAATACCATTGGCAAGCCGCTTTAAATCCGCTAAGAGCGTCGTATTGAGGTTGATAATTAAGTATGCGTTTTGCTTTTAAAATAGAAGCCGTTGAATGAGGTATATCACCCGCACGAGGCTGAGCGTAAACAGGTTCGATATCGGCAATAGCTTGGTCGTAATGAGCGAGATTTTCTCTTAATATATGAAACAGCTGATTTAAAGTTGTATTTCCTCCATAAGCAATATTAAACACTAAATTAATAGCATGTTTTTCGGACAGCTCTAAATTATACAGACGAGCTCTCTCTCTGATAGTTGCCGTAGGCGTAAGCATAGCTAATTCGTTAGCTTGCAACACATTGTCTATATAGGTAAAATCACGTGAAAAAGAACCGTCCCCATTGATAGTCGGACTTTCTCCCATTATGAAATCTTTGACCCAAAGCGGAATTACGGCAGCATAAACACCATTAGGGTCTTGTCTTCGTCCAAAGACATTGAAATAACGCAATCCTATGCACTCTATCCCGTAGGTTTTGCTAAACACATCGGCATATAACTCATTGACATATTTTGTTATAGCATAAGGCGAAAGAGGTTTTCCTATACGCTCTTCAACCTTCGGCAATTCAACCGAGTCGCCATAAGTAGAGGTGCTTGTCGCATAGACAAAACGTTTTATTTTAGCATCGCGTGCTGCTACCAACATATTTAAAAAGCCCACGATATTGACATTGTTCGTGCTAATAGGATTTTCGATAGAGCGAGGCACGGAACCCAGCGCCGCCTGATGCAAAACATAATCGCAATCATGCACCGCCTCACGACAAGTATCGAAATCGCGTATATCGCCCTCTATAAATTCAAATGAAGGAGAATCAATAAAATCGTCTAAATTTTCGATATAGCCCGTTGCTAAATTATCCAAACAACGCACTTGGTAGCCTTTCTCTACAAAATACTCACAAAGATTAGACCCGATAAATCCTGCACCACCTGTAATAAGTATTTTCATACATTAATATTTTTTCTAATTTCTAACTTCTAAATTTATCACTTGCTTCTTTTCTTTTTAAACACTATGTTTTTTACTATCCTCCAAAAGTATTTCCAGTCGGTTCGAAAAGGTGCTTTCATATAAGCCTCAATATATTTTCTTTCACTCTCTTGTACTTCTTCCAAGGTCTGTGGCATATCGCTATAGAAAGGAGGTAATAATCCGGGTTTTACCTTAATTCTTAATTGCTGCATTTCGGGAGTATATAAACTATAGTAATGCAAACTCAAAGGACGTACACCCACTAATTTCATCTGTCCTTTCAATAAATTAATAATCATGGGCAGCTCATCTATCCAGTATTTTCTCAAAAAACGTCCCCATGATGATATTCTGAAATCATTGGCAAATTTTCCTCCTTCTGCTAATTTATTTTTCTTATAAATATAAGGTTGCAGGTATTCGGAATACGCATGCATGGTTCTGAATTTATAAACGGCAAAAAATTCTCCTCCTTTTCCTACTCTTTTCAGTTGTACAAAAGGACCATAGCTCGGTTTTTTATCGTCGTAAGGACGATTGGTTTTCATTACGGCAAAAAAGAATAATCCATGCATATTTGTTTCTTTTACTATCTCAAAACCACAACTATAAAGGCGTCCTAAAATTTCGGTCGTAGGAAATACGCGATGCCTTCCTTTGGTAACGGCAAAATAAAACTTTCGAATAGTAGGTAATTTAGGTGTCATGCGGTGCCATAGAAAATCAAAAGCATACATCAAACGATTGAGAGGGAAAAAGTATTTGCCATAAAAGTGTTGTTTGCGTGTAAGGCTGGTTTCGGCACAAGATATAAACACTCCGCCATAAGGCAATAACTCATTGATTTTTATAAAATAGCGATTCACATAACGCACATTGTTGAGTGGGGTAATATCGCAAATATAATTGCAGTTAGCCAAAGCCGGATTGATAAGGGTTAAAATATTGATGTTTGCAAACACTTTAAAATCATCACCGAATTTATCTTTATGCACCTCACACCATTCCATATGATTTTTCAATTCGGACTTGCCGATAACATCAAACACCTCATCAACACGCGGCATGACCTTATCCACATAATCTTCCAATCGGATTTTAGCTCCGCTATGATAGGGATTTAACTCTTCCTCTTCTATCCCATAAGCATTCTTTTTGCGAACAAAATTAATATAGAAATTAAACAGAGTAAACTCTAAAGCAGTCAATATCAAGAAGAGCAGTATGTATTTCCAACTAAAATAAAGTCGTACGCTAAGAATAAGTGAAAATAAATAAATGACAAGAAAACTAATAATATTGACAACAACTAAAACGAATAAGGCAGTTGCCTTTTTTTTGTAATGAGAAAAGTTAAACTTTCGTAAAATAATGCCTATCAACAACCATATAGGAATAGCTCCAAACCAAAACCATTTGGAAGGTGCCGACATTATAAAATGGCAAACGATAAAGATAGTTGCTACAAAAACAAAATCAATAATCAGTGTTACCCTATAATATTTTTTAATTTCCATCAATTTGTTTTATTTGTTTTCTTTTAAACCCTCCGGGGTTTCTTTATAGTGTCGTTGACATTTTTCACAGTTTAAAGTATTTCTCAAAATATGACCGCATTCGCATATCCATCCTATTTGTCGGGCAGGAACTCCGGCAACCAATGCATAATCTTTCACATCTTTGGTTACCACAGCACCGGAAGCAACCATGGCACTTCTGCCTATTGTATTTCCACAAATAACGGTAGCATTAGCCCCTATGGAAGCTCCGTTTTTCACCAAAGTCTTGGCATATACTCCTCCTACTGGATAATGGGAACGAGGAGTTAACACATTGGTAAACACACAAGAAGGACCGCAAAAAACATTGTCTTCCAATTCAACTCCTTCGTAAACAGACACATTGTTCTGAATGCGTACGTTATTGCCTATTTTCACACGATTACCGATATTGACGTTTTGTCCTAAAGAGCAATTTTCGCCCAACACCGTCTCTTTTTGTACATGGCAAAAATGCCAAATTTTTGTATTTTTACCTATCGTTACATTTTCGTCAATATAACTGCTTTCGTGTACAAAATAATCTTTTTTCATTTTTATTGCAGTTTATTATTACTCAGTAATTAATCGCTGTACATCCTCCAATATTGTTACTACTTCCCAACCCGACATGCCGTTGGCTATCTTGATTTCTTTTCCTAAGTTTTCAACAAAATAAGTCAACTCTTCGGTAAGCGGCGCTCGTTTTTCATAAGGAATTACTTCGGTAGCCTTGTCTACTTTAATAGGAATACCGCCCACTATATCAATATGTTTATCGTAAAACAATATTTCCTTATCGGCATTAGAATCATCAAAAGATATCATGCCTTTGCTGCCTACCAATACCAAACGTTGTTCTTTAAAAGGATGCAACCACGACACATGTATATGCGCATGCACATTGTCGACATATTCGAATTGTGTCATGGTAAGGTCGAAAATTTTATCTTGCAAAAATTTAGCTCCTTTTGCTTGTATATGCAAAGGCGTAGTTCCTATTAAATAATTCAATACCGAAATATCGTGAGGTGCAAAAGACCAAAACACGTTTTCTTCGGTACGTACCGTGCCTAAATTCAATCGTGTAGAATAAGCATAATACAATTGCCCGATTTTGTTTTGTAATAGCAATTCTTTTATTTTTCGTATGGCAGGATGAAACAGCAAGACATGTCCCACCATTAAGCTAGAGGATTTTGCTCGTGCCGTTTCCACCAAATCTTCTGCCTCTTCGGAATGCAAGGTCATCGGTTTTTCTATTAACACATGCAATCCATTATTAAGCAAGTGCTTGCCTATTTTATAATGCGTTTCGGCAGGTGTTGCAACCACATAACCATCGTAACGCTGAAGAATAGCCTCCTCTAAATTACTACAAAAATAGCAGTCGGAATAATTTTTCTTTATCTCCTCCGCTCTTTCTTTATTTTCCTCTAAAATAGCTGCTAACACTCCCATTTGAGCCAAGGTCTTAATGTGGTTTTGTCCCCAACGACCGGCGCCTATTACGCAAATTCTTTTTCCCTTCATCATTAGTCCCTTTTTATTATAACACTTCGATATTGGTTCTATTGCTTATTTTTGCCATGGCATTTTTGGTGTCGAATATCATTTTTGCATTTTGTTGTACCAACTGATAATCCACTTTCGTGTGTGCAGTTGTAATCACCACAATATCGGCACTTTGTATTAATGCAGCGGTCAGTTCTTTTTCTCCTTTATAAGTAAAACCGTCTTGTATATATTCAGCGACATAAGGGTCATAATAAACAACATCGCCTTCCGCTTTTTTCAACTTATCGATAATAACCAAAGCGGGACTTTCTCTATAATCGTCAATATCTTGTTTATAAGCAACTCCAAGCACCAATATTTTAGAGCCGTTGATTGATTTTTTTTCTCTATTCAACAGCTTATATATGCGTTGGATACAGTAGTCGGGCATATTGTCGTTAATCATCATCGAAGACTCTATCATGGAAGTATGAAAACCGTACTCGCGTGCTTTCCACGACAAATAATAAGGGTCCAAAGGAATGCAATGTCCTCCTAAACCCGGTCCGGGATAAAAAGCCTGAAATCCATAAGGTTTCGTTTTAGCCGCCTCTATCACTTCCCACAAATTGACTTTCATGCGTTCGCACAACATCGCCAATTCATTGATTAAGCCTATGTTCACATTGCGATAGGTGTTTTCTAAAATCTTTTCCATTTCGGCTACTATAGGACTTGATACGGTGTGTACTTCTCCGTTAAGTACCGCACGGTACATGGCTGCTATTACTTCCAAAGCATCTTTGCCGATAGCACCCACTACCTTAGGTGTATTTTTTGTTTTAAAAATTAAGTTGCCCGGATCGACACGTTCGGGCGAAAAGCCTAAATAAAAATCTTCGCCGCAACGCAAACCCGAACCTTGCTCTAATAAGGGTTTTATCAATTCTTCGGTAGTACCGGGATAAGTCGTTGATTCTAACACTACCATAGTGTTTTTCTTCATGTGTTTCGCTATTTCGATGCAAGAGTTTTTCACATAACTAATATCGGGTTGCTGGTGTTTATCCAAAGGCGTAGGCACACAAATAGCAACAAAATCGACATTGCTAATAAAGTTAAAATCAGTCGTCGCCGACAACACTCCTTTTCCCACCATTTCAGCAAGGTCGCTATCCACTACATCGCCTATATAATTCACTCCCTGATTGACTTTATCTACTTTATGCGATTGTACATCAAAACCAATAGTGGTAAAACCTGCTTTTGCCTTTTCAACGGCTAAAGGTAAACCTACATAGCCTAAACCTACTACCCCCACCTTGATTTCTCTGTCTTGAATCTTTTTTAATAATATCTCTTTATCCATACATATACTGATTATTTACGATTTGCTTCTTATTCTTTCAAGTATTATTCTCACATTCATTGCATAAAAAATATATACTGTAAATTTTTACAAAAGTAAATAAAATTCACATACATTTTTCTAAACAATGGTCTTTTTTGCATTATTTTCAAATTTTAATTGTTTATTGATAATTTTTTTAAAATAATTAAAAATAAATCGTTTTCATTTCATTTTTTTTTATAATTTAGCATCCTAAAATATTTTTAACTTATTAATTTTAATGAAATATTTACCTTCGAATGTATGTGTCTTACTTATAGCGATTTGCGGTATTTTCCCTGCCAAATCGCAAGTTGATATTGAGGCTCCTTTAGAAATAACATCCTTAGTGAGGGGGCATATATCTTCCAATAAAACGATAGACGGCAAACAAAAAGGCTATAGAGTGCAAATATTTTTTGATTCCGGCAATAATTCGAGACAGCAAGCCATCAATGTGCAAAACGAATTTGCATCGCGTTATCCCAAAGTAAGTTCTTATGTTCTTTTTAAAGAGCCTAATTTTAGGGTTCGTGTCGGTGATTTCAGAACACGTACGGAAGCAAGAGGTTTTCAACAACGCATAATTGAACAATATCCTCAAAGTTTTGTTGTAAAAGACAATATTTACTATCCCAAACATGATTATGAACAAAAAAAATAAATGTATATATAAAAATAAATTAAATCCATATTCTATTATGAAAACGCTTAAAATTATTCCAATTTTATTAGTCAGTACAAGTTTATTACTTTTTACTAACTGCGGACTTAAAAAAATGATAAAAAAACAAGCTGATGTTACGTATACGGTTACGCCTAATCCGCTTGAAGTTCACGGTGGTAAAATGAAAATGGAAATCAAAGGTGATTATCCTAAAAAGTATTTTAACAAAAAAGCCACTATAGTGTTGACACCTGTCCTCAAAACACCTTCAGGCGAAACAGTTACTTTACCGCCAATTAACTTAGAAGGAGAAAAAGTAAAGGGTGGCAATCAAGTAATTGGCTATAAAACAGGTGGCAGCTTCACTTATACGCACACCTTAGATTATAAGCCCAGTTATCAAACTTGCGAGCTTGTAGCAACACCTCAGGCAAAACTTAAAAAGAAAGAAGCAACTTTAAATGAGGTGAAATTAGCCGAAGGAACCAATACTACTTCCGAAAGAGTTGATGTTGCTCCTACATTGGTTTATAAAGATAAAGCCGTAAACGGTTCATTTTTCATATTTGCAGATCATAATTACGTAGGACCTAAATTATTAACTCAAACCGGAATTATCTATTTTGAAGTCAATAGAGATGTTTTAGATTGGAATTTACCTTTGAATAAAGAAGAAGAAAACATAGAAGGTTTGAAAAAATTAATGAACTTTGTATCCGAACAACCTAACATAGAAACAATTGAAATTCTTGGCTGGGCATCACCCGAAGGTGAATTAAAAAGAAATCAAGAATTATCAACTAATCGTTCCGCCACAGGCAAAAAATGGTTCGAGTCGGAATACAATAAATGTATCAAAGAAAAAGCTCGTAAAGAAAATGTAAAAGAAAAAGACATTAAAAAAGAACTTAAATTTGAACTAAAAGACAATGGAGAAGATTGGGACGGATTCATCGAAGCTCTTGGCAATTCCAATATCAAAGATAAAAGTCAAATCATTAATGTGATTAAATCACAAAATGATATGGACCAACGCGAACAACAAATTCGTAATATGATTGCTATCTATGACGAAGTAGATAACGTTATTTTGCCGAGCTTGCGTCGTGCTATTATTAAAGTAAACTGTATGGAAGTTAAGAAAACAGATGAAGAAATAGCACAATTAGCAGCAAACGATCCTGAAAAACTAAGCAACGACGAATTGCTTTATGCAGCATCATTGACCAATGATAAGAAAGCACAAGAAGATATTTATACTAAAGCTACAGAAATATATGCTAACAATTATAGAGGATACAATGATTTAGCTTGTATTAAAGCATCGGAAGGCAAGTTAGACGAAGCTAAAAAATTATTGGATAAAGCCAACTCTTTGAATCCTAATAACGGCGAAGTATTAAACAATTTAGGACTTGTTGCTTTAATGGAAGGTGATTTTGAAGCTGCTAAAAATTATTTTGAAGCTTCTCAAAAAGCAGGCTTAAATCAAGACTATAATATGGGCGTAGTTAATATGAAATTAGGCAACTATAGCGATGCCGCTAACGTATTTAAAGCAACTAAATGTAATTATAATGTAGCTCTGAATCAAGTATTATCGAAAGATTACACAGCTGCTAAATCCACTGTTGAGTGTATACAAAATAAAGAAGCCAAAGAATATTACTTAATGGCTATCATTGGAGCAAGAACTAACGATGCTAATTTATTATTTAAAAACTTAGCAAAAGCTTGTGAAATCAATCCTGACATGAAAAAACAAGCATTGAAAGATATAGAGTTTAAAAACTTTAGAGATAATGCAGCTTTCAAAGATGCTATTAAGTAAAAATAAATAAATAGCAAGAAAAGAGTACTCGTTACGGGTACTCTTTTTTTTATACAGTGTTTTACTATTACATTCTCTCCGGCATATTAATACCTAATAAAGACATGGCATCGCTTACCGTACGTGCCGTGAAAGCCGAAAGATGTAAACGGAATAATCTTAGAGCTTGATTTTCTTCTTTCAAAATAGGAGTTTCTTGGTAAAAACGATTGTACACTTTTACTAATTCATAAATATAATTGGCTATCAGCGAAGGATTTAAGTCTTCGCTTGCTGTTTCTATGGTTTCAGGATAAGCATATAATAATCGAAGTATTTCTTTTTCCGTATCTTGCCGACTTATGTCGACAGTCGTAAGAGGCAGAGAAGCCTCTGTGCTTTTTCGCAAAAGTGAACAAATACGTGCATAAGTATATTGAATAAAAGGTGCTGTGTTCCCATTGAGGTCTATCGACTCATCGGGATTGAATAAAATATTCTTTTTGGGATCTACTTTCAATATAAAATATTTCAAAGCACCTAAGCCTATTGTTTCCGATAGCTCGTCGATTTCCGCATCGGAGAAAGTTGTTTTTCCCAATTCTTCGGTTTTTTGTTTTGCCATTGCTACCATCTCATCCATCAAATCGTCGGCATCAACGACAGTACCTTCTCTCGATTTCATTTTTCCCGACGGCAATTCGACCATACCATAGGATAAATGAAAAAGACGATTCGCCCACGGATAAGCTAACTTTTTCGCTAAAATAAGCCGCAATACATCGAAATGATAATTTTGCTCATTGCCTACCACATAAATTAATTGTGAAGGCTGATATTCTTCATATCTAAGAACGGCATTTCCAATGTCTTGTGTTATATAAACAGAAGTTCCATCGGCACGTAACAATATTTTCTCATCCAATCCGTCCGCTTGCAAATCAACACGGATAGAGCCGTCTTCATGTTGATAAAAAACGTGCTTTTTCAAACCTTCTTCAATTATTTTTTTCCCTAAAAGATAAGTATCCGATTCATAATAAGTTTTATCGAAATGAATTCCCAAACGTTTATAAGTAAGGTCAAATCCTTGATACACCCATTGATTCATTGTTTGCCATAAAACACGAACCGCTTTATCTTCGTCTTCCCACTTACGCAGCATTTCTTGGGCTTCCAATAATATAGGTGCTTTTTTCTCTGCTACATCCTTTGGTATGCCGCTTTCGGCTAATTGTTCTATTTCATTTTTATACTGCTTGTCAAAAGCGACGTAATATTTTCCCACTAATTTATCGCCTTTAGTATTAGTGGACTGAGGTGTTTCATTAGCAAAATGCTTTTGATGCATCAGCATTGATTTACAAATGTGAATGCCCCTATCGTTAACAAGGTTGAGACGAATTACGTTTTTTCCGTTAGCCGTCAATATACGTGCTATTGCATCTCCTAATAAGTTGTTGCGTATATGTCCGAGATGCAGGGGTTTATTCGTATTGGGAGATGAAAATTCCAATAAAATAGGAGATGTATTTTCAGAGGGAATTCGATGTCCGAACGTATCATTCTTACTCTCTTTTTGTAAAAAATCCAACCAAAACGTATGTTTCAATGAAATATTAAGAAATCCTTTCACCACATTGAAACTTTCGACGTAATCTAATTTATTTTTTAGTGAATCCCCTATTTCTTTTGCCGTTATATCGGGATTTTTTTTCGATATTTTAACAAAAGGAAAAACCATAAGAGTAAAATCTCCTTCAAATTCCTTTCTTGTTTTTTGTATATTAATACTATCTTGAGAAATAGTTGTTGCATACAACTCCTCTATTATATTAATGACAACTTGTGATAAAGATTCTTTTACATTCATTAGACATTATAATTTCGTTCCCCAAATATAGCACTTCCTATGCGTACCATGGTACTTCCCTCTTCGATAGCAATTGAGAAATCGCCTGTCATTCCCATCGATACTTCTTTAAAAGAGGAGATATTACTGAAATAATTATTTTTTAATTCTTTATAATAACTATAAAGAGTTTTAAATTCATTACGTATCAATTCTTTATCATCAGTAAAAGTCGCCATTCCCATTACACCGCAAATTCGAATGTTTTGAAGCCGGCTATACGTTTCACTTTCTAATAATTCTTGTACTTCTTGTAATTTCAATCCGTATTTACTCTCTTCTACAGCTATGTGAAATTGCAACAAACAATCAATTACACGATTGTTTTTAAGAGCTTGTTTATTGATTTCTTGTAAAAGCCTAACAGAGTCAACACTATGTATGAGATGCACAAAAGGAGCAATGTATTTTACCTTATTGGTTTGTAAATGTCCTACCATGTGCCATTCAATATCTTTTGGGAGTAAATCGTATTTTTCCTTCATTTCCAAGGCTTTGTTTTCGCCAAAACAGACTTGTCCAGCTTGATAAGCTTGCAATATATCCTCTATGGGTTTTGTTTTAGAAACCACAACTAATTTTACATTTGTAGGAATTTGTTGAGCAATATTGACAAGATTTTTTTCTATTGAACGCATCTCTTTTTTTGTTGCAAAGATACATAAAAATTTAATAAATAAAATAGGCTAAAATACAAACTTTAAATTTTATAAATATTGTAGAAATCATCTTTTATATTTAAAAATAGTGTATTTTTGCAGTAAATAATATTAACATTTAAAATTTAAATACATGAAAAAAGTAAGTTTAGTAGTATTGGGTTTTTCATTGGTTGCTATTGTAGGAACATCTTGTGCAAAGTATTGTAATTGTACTCGTTATGAAGACGGAAAAAAAATCTTTGTTTATACAGACAAAGAGGCTAAATTTTTCGAAGCAAGTGTTTGTGAAGATCAATCCGTTAAACCTTATCAAGGTCTTTCAATGGTAACGAAAGGAAAAGAAGTTACAATTGAAGTAAAATGTAAATAATAATAACAAAAAAGTCTTTTTTCTATGGAAAAAAGACTTTTTGCTTTTAATAAATTAAGGCTATTAAAAACGTTTTTTTTATACTATTGATAATTGGCGTCTACAGCGTCAATGCACAAAATATGTATTGGGTGTTTTTTGCCGATAAAGCAAACACACAATTTGACCCTTATTGCTATTTTGACAGCAAAGCAATAGAAAGACGTTTACAACATCATATTCCCTTGTACGATAGTACCGATTTTCCTCTCAACAGCGATTACGTTCAAAGCATTGAAAAATTATCGGATGAAATAATAGGTGAAACACGCTGGCTGAATGCAATAGCCGTAGTAGCAAGCAATGAAAACATAGAAAAAATAAAGAATTATCCTTTTGTTAAACAAGTACTTCCTATTCATTCTAATATGCAATTAACCTCTTACGATGAGGACTGTTTAGCTATTGACGAATATCTTACATCTTTAACAAACAACACCTATAGTTTGAATAAGCAACTTTTGCGTATGGAAGGCAATTTGTTTGCCGAAAAAGGAATGGACGGACAAGGTATTCGCATTGCTGTTTTTGACGGTGGATTTCCTAAAGTAAATACACATCCTGCGTTTCAACATTTAAGAGTTAACAATTTAATTATAAAAACGTGGAATTTTCCCCTTAAAAAGGAAAATGTTTACGGATGGCATCCGCATGGCACCATGACATTAAGCTGTATTACAGGTATGTTAGGAAACGAAAAATTAGGCTTGGCTACGGGAGCCGAATTTTTATTAGCCAGAACCGAAGTAGCAACAGAGCCGGCACGCGAAGAAGTGTGGTGGATGCAAGCCATGGAATGGGCTGATAAAAACGGAGCTAACATCATTAGTAGCTCATTAGGATACAACGAGATGCGTTATAACACGAAGGATATGGACGGACAAACATCCTTAGCAGCACGTGCCGCCAACCTTGCCGCAGCCAAAGGAATATTGGTATGTAATTCGATGGGAAACGAAGGGGTAAAAAACAGCTGGAAAATAGTCATCACCCCTGCCGATGCAGATAGCGTATTGTCCGTAGGAGGAATAGACCACAATGATTATCACACTAATTTCAGTTCGTATGGACCTACAGCCGACGGTCGTTTAAAACCCAATGTATGTGCTTATGCTACCAATTGTTTAGTGGCTTCTCCTAAAAAAAGCAATAAATTCGGCTACGAATATACGCAAGGAACTTCCTTTTCTTGCCCATTGGTGGCAGGTTTTGCTGCTTGTGCATGGCAAGCTCATCCCGAATTAAAAGCAATGGAGTTAAAACGTGATATAGAACGCTCTGCCGATATGTACCCTTATTTCGATTATGCTTATGGGTACGGCGTTCCGCAGGCATCTTATTTCTTATATCCTAAAATAGCAGTGATTATCCCTACTTTTAACATAGTAGATACCCAAGAGTATATTATTATTCAACCTATTACTTTTGATTGTGATAACCGCTTGTTTTACCATATCCAAAACGAAAATGGAACTTTAGATAGGTATGTACAACTTCAAATAAAGAATGACAACGAAATAAAAGCAGACAAAAATGCTTCTTTAGACATATCAACTTATCAAAAAGAAGTCAAAATAGCAAAAAGGGAATTGTATAAAAACAAAACATTAAGAGTATTTTACAAAGGCTATACTTATAAGTATACCTTAAGTCCGGAAGACATTGCCTATTTTAATAAAAATCCTTTCGGAGTTGCTAATAACAATTATCATACTACTAACTACATTCAAACCATATTTAACAAAACTCCCAACAATATGAAGCCATCCGCTTTTGGAGTGAATGCCAAATACAACATTCAGCCTTATTTTGCTTGGGGATTTATTTTACCTGTAAGCGATAATAAGAACACCTTATACGGTTCTTCTCAATCGTTTACTTACGGCTTACAATTCAAAGGAAATATTGCTAAGTGGTATAATTTAGGATTTAATTTAGCCTATAATAACTCAAATTATTCTATTCGACAAAACGTTTTATCGGAAGACACACTAGCTTCCAATGTTAAGATAAAAGAAAAAATCAGGTTAAATACGTTGGATGTCGAATTATATCAACGTTTTCGTTTTGTGGCAGCAGGACAACTTGGAATCGGTTGTTTTTTAGATGTGGGCGTATATGGAGCATGGAATTTTTCCAACTTCTATATTACTAAAAAAACCGTCAATCAATTAGAATACAAAAAAACGACTGTCAAAACAAAATCTCAATTGAACACTGCTCACTTAACGCCTTTATATTGGGGTGTCAGAGCAAGGTTAGGCTACGGAATTATAGCGGTTTATGCTCAATACCGACTATCGCCAATAAGAGTGAAACATTTGTTTAATCTACCTGTCATGGAGACGGGTTTAGTACTCAACATTCCGACATCACTATAAACTTATTCTTTATTTAAATAGATAGCCAACCAAATACAGGGAGGTTGCTTTGAAGTAAACGTTACTTTGTGTTTTTTATGTGCAGGAATAAAAAGATAACTTCCTTTTTCCATGCTAATTTCCTGTTGTTCTTCTTCAAAAATTAATGTTGCATTGCCTTGCAGTAGCACTACCCACTCATCTTCTTGCTGGTCGTACCATTTGTTGCTAATCTGTCCGTGAGAAATAATTCGCTCAATACGTACTAAGCGATGAGAGATAAGCGAATGTACGATTTCTTCCTTAGCGGATAAATCAAATTGAGATATATCGAATAAATTAGACATTGTCTCTGATTTTTTTTTCAATAGTAGAAGTTGAATAATTGGGTGTTAATTCAATCGTAATCACCTTTCCCCCTTTTGCTTTCACAATATCGGCACCGACAATACTATTTTCATCATAATCGCTGCCTTTGACTAAGATATCAGGTTGTATCTTTTTAATGAGCTGATAAGGAGTATCTTCATCAAAGAAAATCACAAAATCAACAAATAGTAAAGATGCCATTACTAAGGCACGTGCATATTCATCAACGATAGGACGATGTTTGCCTTTTAATCTTTGTACAGATGCATCGGTGTTCAACCCGACTATAAGGATATCACCCTTGTCCGATGCTTGCGAAAGATATTCTACATGCCCGCGATGCAATAAATCGAAACAACCGTTGGTGAAAACAATTTTTTTGTTTTTAAAATCATCTTCTTTACTGATTGTCAGATAATCATCCACCGTGATGATTTTATTTTTAATTTTAAGCAACGAGTTCATTTTTGTTCTTTTTTGGATTGGTAAAAGGAGCTATAATCAGAGAAACAATGCCTCCTAATATATACATTATGGTTTCTGTCGTCCACACTACCCAGCCAATAGCTAAGCCAATTTCTTTATTGATACCATAGAGAAGTAATATAGTGGCTATCAGCAATGGATAAGCTCCTAATCCGCCTTGAGATATAATAAACCCAAAAGTTCCTATAACTATACACGATAAAGAAGCTATCCACATTTGTTCTTTTAATGCCGTAATTTCAGGAAAAGCAAACAAAATAACGAAAAACATAAAATAATAACATACCCAAATCATTAGGGTGTAAAAAATAAACAGAAAAGAACGTTTTAAGCGTGTTACGGATAGAATACCCGCCCAAAACTCTAGAATAATCTTTTTAATTTTTACAAATATTTTCCATTTTTTTATGTGCTTCTTAAATAAAAAATATAAAAGTATGATTGCTAAAACAATTAGTCCTATTATAAACAAAGGACTATGAAATAGAGAGCTAGTACTCGAACTATTACTATTGCTAAAGATGGAAAGAATTTTATCTTTTTCGAAAAACAGTGCGATAAGAAACACTATTCCAAAACTCACTAAATCGACAATTCGTTCTGTTACAACGGTTCCAAATGTTTTTTGAAAAGGGACTTTCTCGTAACTTTGTATAAAAGTACAACGCATAATTTCTCCTAATCGTGGAAAAGCCAAATTGGCTAAATAACAAATCATAACCGAATGATAAGCGTTGATTTTAGATACTTTATACCCTAACGGTTCCAATAAAAGAATGGAACGATTGGCACGAAATATAACACTAATAAAACCGATAGCAGCACTCAAGACTAAAAACACCCATTTATTATCTAAGACTACACCTTTGATATTTGTAATGATTACGAGACGCTGTTCGGCATCTAAATCTTTGATAGAAAACCATATAAAAAACACTCCCAATCCTAAAAACAGAATAAGTTGTATCAGTTTTTTTCCCTTATCCGACATACGTTATTATTTTGTTGTTATACTTACTGTATTGGAAAAATGCCCCGTAGCTGTTTGCAGACGATAATAATAAGTAGTATTATCCTGTAAATTAGCAATTTTTAGATTATTTTTATTTACACTTATACCATTAAATTCGGGTAAACATACGGAAAAATCTTCTTTTGTCGAAACAAATAGTTTGAATTTCTCGCTTTTTGTTTTCGTCCAACTTGCAGTAAATTCATTGTTTTTTATTCCTTTGGCTTCGTTAGCAATAGGAGGAGTAACGACTTTCACTTCCGCTTGTTTACTGTGTTTACTATTATTAAAAGCTCTTACTCTAATTGTATGGGCTTTACCGGGTAAAAGCGGACTAATAATCATACTGTTATTTCCTACATAATAAGTAGTTTTATACTTATCGTAATGCAATATTACTTCATAGCCAACAGCATAAGATTGAGCATCCCATTCTAATTCTATACTATTAGCGTTTACTTCTTTTACTTTTACATGCGGTATGGATAGTGCATGGCTAAATTTAATAATAAAAGCATCTGTCGTTCCTTGAAAATCAACATAATCAGTAAAAGCTACCGGATCTATAAAGAAAGGACCATTATGTGCTCCAATCAGTACAATAGAATTATCGTCATGGATAAGCATACGCGAAGCTCTGTCATGATCGATTCCTCCGATGGGATAAGTATAAATAATGTTACCTTCTTTGTCTAACATCATTAAGAAACCGTCTTCTTTGCCGGAAGCGTAAACGGTTTGTTCTTCTCCACCCTCAATGGTTCCGTTAAAATATCCTGACACATAAATATTTCCATAAGAATCAGTAGCAATACATTCTCCGGCTGCATAAGGTTTTCCTTTTACTGCTTTTACCCATTCGTATGCACCATCGGTTTTTAATTTAGCAATAAAAAGATTGTTTGCGTTTTCGTAAACTTCCAATACTGTTTCTATTTCATCAAATTCGGTGCGGGAACTTATATAGCCCGTTATATAAACGCAATCATTAGAGTCAATATAGATATAATTACCGCTATTGTTTTTGGTATTAGTGATTTTTTTCATCCACTGTTCTTTTCCGTCTTGGTTGAGTTTAGCTATAAATAAAGCTGTTCCTCCATCGGCTTCAAGACTCAACTTACCTAAAGTTGCGGTTTTGGTAAAAGAACCTGTCAAATAAACATTATCTTGGCTATCGAAAGCCAAAGCATTGCTTTTGCTAACATCTTTACTGCTTACAACCTTAGCCCATACATATTGTCCTTCATTATCTAATTTGACAATGTAAGCATTCATATTGCCTTCGGCAGTTAATATTTCTTCATTTTCAGAGGGGTCGAAATCCATTCCTTCACTAAAATAACCCGTTAAATAAATGGCATTATTGCGGTCTATTTTCATATCGGTAATTTGATTGACAATAGGATGAAAATGCTTATGCCCGCTATGGCTGTCACCATGATGATGCTCTTCTTCCGCATCTTCTTGATGAGGTCTTAAAATCTTATGCCATAAATAAACTCCATTGCTGTCGTATTTAGCAATATAAGTATTCACATCTTCCGAATCTTTAATCAAATTGATTTTGTCTAAATTAATAGTGCTAACAAAAACTCCCGATATGTAAACATTTCCTTCGTCGTCAACGGCAACAGCTTTTCCTTCGTTATCGTTATCACCACCGATTTCCTTTCTCCATTTTAAAATTCCTTTGCAATCGTATTTAAGCAAAAAAGTCTGTGTTTGCCTTTTAGGATTGTTAAAATCGCCCGTATTTTTGGTAATATAACCAATAATATAAGTATTTCCGGCTTTATCAACAGCAAGATTTCTAGCCATATCGGTAGCATTATCACCATAAGAAGTAAACCAATCGACTTCTAATAGTTGTGCAAAAGACAGATAAGAAACAAAAATACCGGCTATCAGTAAAATTATTTTTTTCATAACGTATTCGTATTTAAAGTTAAACAAGAGTTTTTATAGTCAATTACGGCATTGTATTTATGCAATAAATCACTTCCGAGAAGTCCGTTTATCGGCTTTAATCCTAACATCTTCAACATCTTATTGATATGTGAAATTTTAAGTGCCACTACAGGATAATCTTTGATTATTACTTCTCCAAGCTGAAGTTCTTGAATGTTAACAATGGTATTTCTCATTTTCTTATTCCCTATTCCCATCACTATATCATTCGAGATATTGTTTTTATTTTTTAACAATGATTTAACTTCCTTTTTATCTATGCAAGTATGTGAAGCTCCCGTATCAATTACTAAACGTATGGGATTCCCATTTATTTTAGCTTCAATAATGGGATGCAAGTTATGCTTGTCTTCCAATTCTATGATTTCGATAGGAATTATAGTTTCTATATTATTCATACGTTGATGTTTTAACACCTAATTTTCTCACTTGTACAGCAATTTTTTCAAGCGTATCTTTATCTATTTTTTCTAAATGAGAAGCCGGTGTTTCTCTATCAATAGGATAAAGCATAACACTATGAGGACGAATTTGTTTCAGGCATTCAATCCATGCTGCTACTTCTTCCTCTGTCGTATTGTCAATGAGAGTTCCATCGTCAAGGGTACCCCGCAAAAATAGGGTTTGTATGCTTAATTTACCTTCAAAGAGCTGCAAGTGCTTGCATATGGTAGCTATATCAATATCAATATAGGGCATATTCAGTAAAAGAAAGGTGGTTTGTAAAGCCGTGTCTAATTTCATTACCGGATTGTCTATTTTTTTTAAGGCAGCCACCACATCGGGGCGATGCAATTGCGAAGAATTGGATAAACAACTGATAATGGTAGAAGGAAAATAGCGTTTTCTTAACTCAAGGATAGCATCAGTAATTATCTCAAATTCAGGGTGGATAGTTGGCTCTCCATTGCCTGCATAGGTAATGCTGTCTATTTTTTCTCCTTTTTGACGCAACATTTTCATCGTTTCTTCTATGACAGGAATAATAACCGAAGCCGGGTGTAGCTTTTCGATGTTGTACTTAGCCTGTTGCCCCCAACCGCATTCACAATATATACAATTGAATGTACAGACTTTATGTGATTTAGGCAATAGATTAATGCCTAAAGAATTACCTAACCTTCGACTTTTGATAGGTCCAAAAATAATTTCATTGAATAATATTCCTGCCATAAAGTATTTTTTAAGAATATTAGCATTTTTTACAAAAGTACTAAAAAACTATACATTCCGTTCAATTATTTTACAAAAAAATAAGAAGTCTCCGTAAAGACTTCTTAATTATTAACAATTATTGAATAGTATTAACTAAATTTTATTCTTTCACTATCTTTAGCGTTTTACCTTCCACTTTCAAGAAATACATTCCTTGAGGATAAGAAGAAATATCAATTTGATTGCCTCGGATTTCTTGTAGTTTTTTACCTTGTATATCATATAGTTTGATATCACACTCACTGCTAATATACACTATTCCTTTGGTCGGATTAGGATAAACAACCAATTTGGTATTCGTATTGTCGACATCTGTAATACCTACTTTAGTAGCTTGAAAATCTTTATTGGAAAGATTTCCGGATACATCCGGGCAAGTAATAGAAGCCGGTGTAAATGTATAGCCTGCTTTAGAGGGTTTCAAAACAACCGTACTTCCGCTATCTACAGACACAGTGTATTCTCCAAGTGAATTAGTAGTTACCGATTTACTCGGTGCATAAGTGATTTGTACACCTGTTAAGGGGTCTCCATTAACAGTAACTTTGCCTGAGATAGTATAAGTAGGTGACGTTCCTACATCAGTGGCTTGGAAATCTTTATTGGAAAGATTACTAGACACATTTGGACAAGTAATAGAAGCCGGTGTAAATGTGTAGCCTGTTTTAGAGGGTGTCAAAACAACCGTACTTCCGCTATCTACAGACACAGTGTATTCTCCAAGTGAATTAGTAGTTTCCCATTTATTCTTTGCATAAGTGATTTTTACATCTTTTAAGGGGTTACCGTCAAGAGTAACTGTGCCTGAAATGGTATAAGTAGGTGGCGACCATACATTAATACTTGACCAATAGTAAAGTACAGAATCATGCGAAATAATTGTCTCAACAGAGTCATACACATAATAATCCGTCCTTAAGTGTTGGCTAAACATTATATCCCATGGTTTTTCATTAAATACTAAACTTGCACGTAAATGAGTGGTATCGGTAGTGGTTACCATTCTCGTTTTTACCTTCAAAGAATCATTGAATAGTTCGCTATAAACCACCTCTATAATATCTCCTACAGTATTATAAATCCATTCTGTAGAAAATTGCAGTTCCCATGCCGTTCCATCCCATTCGTAATACCTATTGTATAAAGGAAAATCATTCGTAAAATAAATATACGTATCTTTATAAACCCATTCCTGTTTATTCACTTCTACCCATATTCTGCTTATAGTATCCCACACGGAATATTCACTTTGTATTTGGTTTCCATTGATATCATAGGCATATACATACTTATCCCCATATTTCCAAGTGCTATCCCAGTCATATTGAAATTGACCGAATAATAGCTTACCATTGGCATCGTAAACCCATTCGTCTCTATAATTTCCTTCCCATTTACCACTGTTCCAAAAATATTCGGCATACATGGTTTGGTTGCCATTGGCATCATAGCCATATTCGCTTTTAGAATATCCTACCCAAACACTGTCTCCCCAGGTGTAGTAGGCATACAAGGTTTGATAGCCATTGGCATCGTAGTCATATTCGGATTTTTTATTTTCTACCCAAACACTGTCGTTCCAGTTGTAGTCGACTTCCATAGTATGGTTGCCATTGGCATCGTAAGCCCATTCGAATTTATCTTCTCCTTTCCATTTATCACTGCTCCATAAATAATCGGCATACATGGTTCGGTTGCCATTGGTATCATAGGCGTATTCGCACTTATAACCATTTCCAACCCAAGCACTACCGTTCCAAGAATAATCGGCTTCCATGGTTTGGTTGCCGTAAATATCATGATTTTGTTCATATTTCTCATACTCTTCCCAAGTACCACTATTGTAATTATAGATAATCTTTTCAGTCCATTTATCATTGGTGTCCCAAGTATAAACTATTTTTTGTTGTTTATCCCATATTGGGGAAGTATAAGTAAAAAATATCACTTCGGTTTCCAACATATTACCCATAGTGTCGTAAACCATGGTTTCCCATTTTTCAATTGTATCCCAATCACTTCCATTCCACTGATAAACCATACGCAAACTAATACCTCCGTCAGTATGAATGGTGCCTATTGTCTTTTCCATCTCTTGCCAATCGTTACTATCCGTATTCCATACATAATAGTATTTGTCAAACTCCATTCCATGAGCATAAGTATAGGTATATTTGTCAGTTTTTATCCATGTGCCGGTGCTGTCACTCCAGTTATAGAATTCTTCTAATAATGGATTGTTATCGCTATCGTAAGCAGATACCTTCTTATTATTTCCTATCCAAGTGCCTGCAGTATCGTTCCAAGTATAGTATTCATGCAATATGTTATTGCCGTTATCATCGTAAGCCGTTACATGTTTTGCATTTCCTATCCAAGTATTTGTAGTATAGTTCCAAGCACTATAGTGTTCCCACAATGTATCATTGCCATTATCATCGTAAGCCCATACTTGTTTATAACTTCCTATCCATGTGTCCGTAGTATCATTCCAATCATCATAACGTTCATCTAATAATGAAAAACCATAACTATTGTAAGCATGTAGATATTTATAATCCCCTTCCCATTTATTAGTGGTGCTGTCCCAAGTGTAACGAACATTATGCAACGGCCATCCATAATCATTTTCGGCATATTCGTGTTTTTCATCATTTTGCCATTGTGATTTAACAGTATCCCAAGCGTAATTAATGGTTATTTTAATATCATTATTGTATTCTATGGTGTATTTATATTCTCCTACCCACTTGTCGCTAATCCAATCATAGTGGGCTTCCATGATTTGGTTATCATTGGCATCGTAGGCGTATTCGTATTTATCAGTTCCTACCCATTTAACACTATCCCAGTTATATACGGCGTTCAAGATTTGGTTATCATTGGCATCAGTAGCGTATTCGTATTTGCTGTTAGGCTGCCAATCGCTAACATTCCAATTATATCTAATCTCTCTTATAATGTCTCCCTCATAAACGTATTCGTATTTTTGGCTTGGTTCCCAATCGCTACTACCCCAATTGTAATCAATGTATTCGGTTGTCCTACCATAGTAGTCGTAGCGGTATGTTTCTTTCCAGAATTCCGGATACACTATGCTGTCTAATGCGAGTTTGCTAACTTCTTCTTTTTGTCGGATGTTGTTAGTTGTTTTTTTCCTTACGGTAGCTTTTGGCATTGCATTCCTTTCCGGTTGATACATTTGTCGGCGTTCAGGTTGCATTTTTTCTTGCATCTCGGAACGCTTTGCTTCGGCTTCTTTTCGCTGTGCTTCTCGTTCACGTAACTGTGTTGCTTTTTGCTCTTTGGCTTTATGTTGCCTTTCCTGCATTGCTTGTTTCACTTCCATAGAGGAAGTAGGACTTTTGATTCGTTCTCTACCATGGTTTTGGGAAAACGCACCGACACTTATCATTAGACTAAGCGTCGCTATCATAAAAAATTGACTGTTTTTCATAATTGTTATTATTTTAAATTTATAAGCAAAAATACATAAATATTTGATACAATATAACATTTTTTTCAATTTAGCTATTAAATTTATTTAGATAAACTAAAAGTACTATACATAAAATATTTACATTTTTTAGCTTAAAAACTTTGCACTGATTTTACGTTAGCATATCACTTAATTTAAACAAAAGACAAGCTACTAATATGACAAAAGCGGTAAAATTTTCTAAAAAAACCACTCTTTCGGAAGAATACAAAAAAATAAGAAGTCTCCGTGAAGACTTCTTATTATTAACAATTATTGAATAGAATTAACTAAATTTTATTCTTTCACTATCTTTAGTGTTTTACCTTCCACTTTCAAGAAATACATTCCTTGAGGATAAGAAGAAATATCAATTTGATTACCTCGAATTTCTTGTAGCTTTTTACCTTGTATATCATATAGTTTGATATCACACTCACTGCTAATGTACACTATTCCTTTGGTCGGATTAGGATAAACAACTAATTCGGTATTCGTATTGTCGACATCTGCAATACCTACATCAGT
>Ga0209718_1000945_pt1 | contig 36070 bp, 36 predicted proteins | sample AD_JPNAS1_MetaG_FD_184420 | JGI IMG/M metagenome (GOLD analysis project Ga0209718, IMG submission 184420) | Active sludge microbial communities of municipal wastewater-treating anaerobic digesters from Japan - AD_JPNAS1_MetaG (SPAdes) (version 2) | ecosystem: Engineered > Bioreactor > Anaerobic...
TCACTACTTTAGTGATAAATAGAAAAGGAGCCCCTTCTCAACAAAGAAAACTCCTTTAGTTTACTGGAGGCGGCAATGAGATTCGAACTCATGAATAACGGTTTTGCAGACCGCTGCCTTAGCCACTTGGCTATGCCGCCCAAAAAAAATGGAGCGGGCGAACGGATTTGAACCGTCGACGTCTACCTTGGCAAGGTAGCACTCTACCACTGAGTTACGCCCGCTCACTTAAGAACGCCGGTGACTATAACAAATCGACTCCTCTTGTCAATAGAAAAAACACCGGCTTTTTTCCTTGCGGGTTCGGGCGCGGAAAGCCGGAATTCAATCATTTCAAAGGTTCTCCGGATTCCGGTAGGTTCCCTGGTAAAATTTAAACAGGTAATCCAGCCCCGAATAAACCGTCAGCAGCAAAGCCGCGTAAAGAATGGCCGTGCCCACCAGATGCGCGTCCAGCCCCAGAAAGGGATAATGGATCATCAGCGCGGTCACGGCGATGATCTGGGCGACGGTTTTCTGCTTTCCCAGGACGCTGGCCTGGATGTAGATCCCCTCCGAAGACGCGATGCTGCGGATGCCGTCCACGATCAGGTCCCGCATGATGATGATCACGACAATCCAGGCGTCAATCCGCCCGATTGGAATCATGAGGATCATGGCCGTGTTGACGATCAGCTTGTCGGCCAGCGGGTCCAGAAACTTGCCCATCGCGGTGATCAGATTGTATTTGCGGGCGATATACCCGTCCAGAAAGTCCGTCAGTGCGGCCAGGACAAACAGGGCGGCCAGCGTAAGCGACCAGAAGGGGCCGGGGGATAACAGAAGAAAGAACAAAAACGGCACAATGCTGATGCGGGCCAGCGTAATGCTGTTGGGAAGGTTCCATATTTCTCGTCTTTTGTTCATGCCCCGTTGCACCTGTTCATCCGTTCGGACCTGTTGGCGGCCTCATTTCCCGCGGCTACCCGCCTATTTTGCCGGCACTTTCTTCCAGTCTTCCAGAAACAGCGCGACGCCTTTGTCCGTCAGGGGGTGCTTTGCCAGCTGCGCGATGACTTTAAAAGGAATCGTGGCAATGTCCGCGCCCATCAGGGCCGCGTCCAGCACATGTTTCGGATGACGGATGCTGGCGACGATGACCTCGGTGTCATACTCATAGTTGTCGTAAATATCCAGGATCTGCTGAACCAGTTCCATGCCGTCGTGCGCGATGTCGTCCAGGCGTCCGACAAAGGGGCTCACGTAGGCCGCGCCTGCTTTGGCCGCCATCAGGGCCTGCAGCGGGGAAAAAATCAAGGTCTGATTGACGTCGATGCCGTCCGCGGCGAACATTTTGGTCGCTTTGAGCCCTTCGGTCGTCATCGGAACCTTGATGACCACCTGCTCGCCCAGCCGGGCCAGTTTTTTGCCCTCTGTGTACATTCCTTTCGCGTCGAGGCTCACCACCTCCAGGCTGACCGGCCCTTCCACAATTTTCAGAATTTCCTTGACGACGGAATCAAAGCCTCTTTTTTCTTTGGCAATCAGTGACGGATTTGTTGTCACGCCGTCCACCATCCCCAGCGCCAGGCCTTCTTTAATTTCCGAAATATTCGCCGTATCGATAAAAAATTTCATAATTCCTCCCTGAAGTTATTTTTTTTCTATCCGGTATTTCTCAAAGCATTCGCTGCTGCAAAAGTAGTGCGTCCGCCCGTCGATTTCCTTCAGGTGCGCCTGGCTTTTGGGAATGTACGTCTTGCAAAACGGGTCCTGCACCAGATCCTCCCCTTTCGGCGTGTCGTCGGCGCGCTGCGCCTTGACGTCCTGCGGCTTCTTGCTTTTAAACATGGTGACGATCCTGTATCCGACATAGAACAACAGCGCGAGCGCCAGCAATTTGATGAGATTCATGGCAACCTTCTTTTCTTACAAATGATACCGCAGAACGGTTTGTTGGTCGTTCAGCCTGTCTTTCAGGCCCCGCATCGAAACGCCGAACACCGGGTGAATCAGGTAGGAGGCGATTTCGCACATGGGCTCCAGCACAAAAAGCCTTCGGTGCATTTCCGGATGCGGCACCGTCAGTTCCTTTTCCCGGACAATCTCCTGACCATACAGCAGAAGGTCCAGGTCGATGATTCTTGGCCCTCCCCTGACCGTCCGGACCCTTCCTGTCGAATTTTCAATGAGCTGGAGCGCCTTCAAAAGGTCCCGGGGCGCAAGGACGGTACGGATTTCCGCCGCCGCGTTCACAAACCAGTCCTGATTCTCCAGCTCCTTTCGGTGTTCCGGTCCGGCCGATTCCGGAATCACCGGCTTGGTTTTGTAAAAGGAGGAAATCCGTTCCAGCGTAATTCCCGCGGCGCCGGAAAGTCTTTCAATGGCCGTGCGGCACTGCGCCAAAGGGTCTTGAAGGTTGGCGCCGATTCCGATATAGGCCAGTGTTCCCTCCAGCATAACCGCCCGCCTATCGGGAATCCCGCAGTCCCAAAACATCCTGCATGTCGTACAGGCCGTTTTTCTGATGGACGATCCACTGGGCCGCGCGGATTGCTCCCTTGGCAAAATTATCCCGGCTCTGTGCGCGATGGACGATTTCCAGCCTCTCCCCGATTCCCCCGAAGATCACCGTATGTTCGCCCACAATGTCTCCGGCCCGAATGGTCTGAATGCCGATCTCTCTGCGAGTGCGTTCGCCGATCATGCCGCGGCGCGTGTACACCGCTTCTTTTTCCAGATCCCGCCCCAGCCTGGCGGCGATTACCCGCGCCATCTGCAGCGCCGTTCCGCTGGGCGCGTCTTTTTTCAGATGGTGGTGCGCTTCGATGATCTCGACGTCGTAGTCCTCATAAAGGATGCCCGCGCAGTAATCCAGCACTTTCAGCATTACATTGACGCCCACGCTCATGTTCGGCGAAAGAACGCAGCGCGTTTTTTCGGCCAGCTTTTGCGCGGTTTTCATTTCTTCGGCGGTGAACCCGGTGGAGCCGATTACGATGGCGCGGTTTTTTTCGCTGGCGATTTTCAGATAGTTCAGCGACGCTTCATGATCCGTAAAGTCGATCACCACATCCGCCTGGTCGATGCAGTCCGCCAGGCTGTCGCTGACCAGCGCGCCGGTCCTTCCCGTGCCCAGGGAATGACCCAGATCTCTTCCGACAATCGGATGGCCCTTGACTTCAATGGCCCCTACCACGCGAAGATTTTCCATAGCCGAAATCATGCCGATGATTCGGCCTCCCATTTTTCCGCCGGCGCCTGTGACAATTACTTTTACCATAACGCTTGCTCCTTGTTGTTTCCGCATGAACTTGAAAAAACATCCCGCCGTCCTACGGGATCAGGCCGTACCGGGTCAATGCCGCTTTGAGCTTCTCATGATTCGCCGGCGCCATCGGGCAGAGCGGCAGCCGGTATTCGCAGACGATCCTGCCCATCAGCGCCAGAGCGGCTTTCACGGGGATCGGATTCACCTCGATGAAAAGAACGTCAAACAAAGGGCTCATTTTCGCGTGCAGCGCCCGCGCCGCCGCGAAATCCCCTGCTTCGGCGGCGTCGACCATCGCGGCCATGTCGGCGGGAACGATATTGGACGCGACGGAAATGACGCCCTTTCCGCCGATGGCCATCAGGGGAAGCGTAAATCCATCGTCGCCGGACAAAACGTCGAATTCCGGACCGCACAGGTCCAGCACGTCGTTCATCTGCTTGAGGGATCCGGAGGCCTCCTTGACTCCGACGATGTTGTCGATTTCAGCCAGACGGGCCATCAGTTCCGGCGACATGTTCACGCCGGTCCTTCCGGGAATGTTGTACGGAATGATCGGCAAAGGCACGCTCTTCGCGATGAGCTGGTAATGCCGGTAAAGCCCTTCCTGGGTCGGCTTGTTGTAGTAGGGACAGGCGATGAGCGCGCCGTCGGCGCCCGCCTCATACGCATGCCGGGTCAGGCGCAGGGCTTCCGTCGTGCTGTTGGATCCCGTCCCGGCGATGACCGGAACTCTTTTTTTCGCCGCGTCAATGGTGATTTCAATCACGCGGTCGTGCTCGTCGTGGGACAGGGTCGGCGATTCTCCGGTCGTCCCGCAGGGCACCAGACCGTCGATGCCGTTCGCAATCTGGAACTCGATGAGCTCCCTCAGCGCCGCCTCATCCACTTTTCCGTCTTTAAAAGGCGTCACCAGCGCGGTAATGGCTCCTCTGAACATAAAACAGGCCTCCTGGATTCCTTATTGAAAATCGATTTCCACGGTTTGCGATTCCCGGCAGACGCCGGCCTCATCGCACAACTGCAGACGGTAGCTGTAGGTCTTCCCTTTCTCGACCGACGAATCGGAAAACCGGTATTCAAGTCTGCTTTCCCCGGCGTTTGCCGCCTCCAGCCGGTTGATAGGCTCAAAGGTGCGCGGGCAATCCCGGCAAATGTTCCCCGTGCTCCCCAGCGTGCTTCGCTCGACAAGCGTGTAGCGAACCCGATCCGCGGATTCGAGCCGCCAGTTCAGAACCGCCTCGCCGCTCTCGGCTGAAACGGCCAGCGCCTGCCCGGCCTGGCTTCGCGCGCCGGTGGACGCCAGGGGGACGGGATTGGCCTTCAGGCCGCAGCCCGCGATCAAAAGTGCGCAAAGCGCGGCCAGCGCTATTTTATTTCCTGCCGAGCTTTTTTTCAAATTCCCGAATCCTTTCCCGTACCGCCTTTTGCGCCGTTCCTCCGAAATGACTGCGGGCGGCAACGGCGTTTTCCAACTTTATCCTGGAGAGGATCGACTCGTCAAATCCGTCGTAAAAGGATTGATACTCGCCGAGCGTCAGATCTTCCAGCGTCCTTTTGGTTTTGATGCAGTAGGCGACAATGCCGCCCGCAATTTCGTGGGCGCTGCGAAAGGGCACGCCTTTCTCCGCCAGGTACTCCGCGATGTCGGTGGCGGTGGAAAATCCGCCGCCGGCCGCCGAATGCATTCTGACAGCGTTAAAGCGCGTGTGCGCCAGCATTTCCGCAAATACCGCCAGGCAATCGCGAAGCGTATCCACCGCGTCAAACAGGGGCTCCTTGTCTTCCTGAAGGTCCCGGTTGTAGCTCATGGGAAGCCCCTTGACAAGCGTCAGGATTGTAGTCAGATCGCCGTATACTCTTCCCGTCTTGCCCCGAATCAGCTCCGCGACGTCCGGATTCTTCTTCTGCGGCATGATGCTGCTGCCGGTGGTGTAGGCATCGGAAATCTCGGCAAATCCGAATTCTTCGGACGACCACAAAACCAGATCCTCGCAAAACCGGCTCAGATGAGCCATGGCAAGAGACGCGGCAAAAATGAATTCCGCGATATAATCCCGGTCGGCCACCGCATCCATGCTGTTTCGGCTGACTTCCGGAAAGCCCAGAAGACGCGCCGCGCGTTTCCTGTCGATGGGAAGGCCCGTCCCGGCCAGCGCCGCCGCGCCCAGCGGCAGAACATTCAGGCGTTTGCGGCAGTCTTCCAGCCTCTGCCCGTCGCGGGCAAACATCTCGGCATACGCCAGCAGGTAGTGGGACAGCAGAACCGGCTGCGCCTTTTGCATGTGCGTGTAGCCGGGCATGATGACGGCAATTTCCTTTTTGGCCATGCCGACCAATTGCATCTGCAGCGCGGTGAGCAGGAGAATCAAACCGTCCACTTCGTCTCGCAGATACAGGCGGACATCCAGCGCAATCTGATCGTTGCGGCTGCGAGCGGTATGCAGCTTTGCGCCCGCGTCTCCCGCGCGCCGGATCAGTTCTTTTTCGATCGCCATGTGAATGTCTTCGTCGGCCGGATCGAAAACAAAACGCCCCTTTTCCATATCGGCCCGAATGCTTTTCAACCCGCGGATGATCGCGCCGGCGTCCTTGCGGGAAATGATGCCCGAATCGGCCAGCATCGTCGCGTGGGCGATGGAGCCTTCAATGTCATGACGATACAGGCGGCGGTCGTAGTGAAGAGAACTGGTAAACCTCTCCACGCTGGCAGCCGTGGCTTCCTGAAATCGTCCCGCCCAGGGTTTTTTTGCGTCGGACATGATGCGCCCTTTCGAAAGATTTTTTATTTTTTCATCATTTTCTTGATTCGAAGCCGAAGGCCGTTGAGGCGGATGAAGCCGATGGCGTCTTTCTGGTTATAGACTTCGTCTTTTTCAAACGTGGCAAACGCCTCGCTGTAGAGCGAATAGGGGGATTTGCGGCCGACCACGACGCAGTTGCCTTTGTAGAGCTTCATCCTGGCCGTGCCGGTGACGTTTTCCTGCGTCGCGTCGATGTAGGCCTGCAGCGTCTTCATTTCCGGAGCGTACCAGAAGCCGTTGTAGGCAAGCTGGGCGTATTTCGGAATGAGCGAATCGCGCATCAGCATGACCTCGCGGTCCATCGTGATGGACTCCACCGCCCGGTGCGCCGCCCACAGGACCGTGCCGCCGGGCGTTTCATACACGCCGCGGGATTTCATGCCGACAAACCGGTTTTCCACCATGTCCACCCGGCCGACGCCGTTGGCTCCGGCCAGCAGGTTGATGCGGTCCATCAGCTTCGCGGGCGACATCTTTTTGCCGTCGATCGCCACCGGGTTTCCTTTGACGAAATCAATTTCCACGTACGCGGGCTTGTCCGGCGCGGCTTCGGGCGATTTGGTCAGCACGAAAATGTCTTCCGGCGGCTCCGCCCATGTGTCTTCCAGTATGGCGCCTTCATGTGAAATGTGCAGCAGATTGCGGTCGGAGCTGTAGGGTTTGGCCTTGGTCAGCGGAAGCGGAATGTTGTGCTTCTCCGCGTAATCAAACATGGACTCCCGGGAATCGAACGTCCAGTGGTCGTCCTTCCAGGCCGAGATGATGTTGATCCTGGGATTGAGCGCGATGTAGGTGAGCTCAAAGCGCACCTGATCGTTGCCCTTGCCGGTTGCGCCGTGGCAAACCGAGTCCGCTCTTTCCTTCTGGGCGATTTCAATCTGCCGTTTGGCGATGAGCGGCCGGGCGAGCGACGTTCCCAGCAGATAGGTCCCCTCGTAAATCGCATTGGCGCGAAGCGCCGGAAACACGAAATCCCGCGCGAATTCTTCCCGCAGGTCTTCAATGTAAATTTTGGAAGCGCCGGTCCTGAGAGCCTTTTGCCTGAGCCCCGTGAGCTCTTCCTTCTGCCCCACGTCGGCGGCAAAACAGATGACCTCGCAGCCGTAGGTTTCAATCAACCATCTCACGATTACCGACGTGTCCAGACCGCCGGAATATGCCAGCACCACTTTTTTAATTTTCTTTGCCACGATTTTTCCTCCTAATAATTTTCAATGTAAGCTTCGTGAATTCCTTTAGAACAAGGGGTTGCAACCCCTTGTTCCAGCTATACACAGAATGTTCCTAAAGCAATATTTCCAAAACCGCCTTTTGCGCGTGCAGGCGGTTTTCCGCTTCTTCCACCACAACGGACTGCGGCCCGTCAATGACCTCGGCGGTAATTTCCTCGCCGCGGTGCGCGGGCAGACAGTGCATCACGATGGCGTCTTTCTTCGCCGCTCTCAGCAGTTTGCCGTTGATCTGGTAATTCGCGAAAATCTTTTTGCGCTCCTGAGACTCGGCCTCCTGGCCCATGCTGGTCCAGACATCCGTGTAGAGAACATCCGCGCCCGCCGCGGCTTCAAACGGATCACGGCACAGCCGGACGCGGTCCCGGCCGTCTTTCTGGCTTTCCTTCATCAGGCGATTGTCCGGATCGTAGCCTTCGGGACAGGCCAGCGCGAGTTCAAACGGCAGGTGTGTTGCCGCTTCGATCCAACTGTTGGCCACATTGTTTCCGTCGCCGATATAGGCAACCTTGACGCCTTCATACGATCCTTTTTTCTCCTGAATCGTAAACAGATCCGCCAGAATCTGGCAGGGATGCAGCAGGTCCGTGAGCCCGTTGATGACCGGAATGGTCGCGTAGCGGGCAAGTTCTTCCACGCTTTCCTGGGCAAAGGTCCGGATCATGATGCCGTCGAGATAGCAGGACATCATTCGGGCCGAATCCGCGAGCGTTTCACCGCGTCCGATCTGCGTGTCCCGGGAATTGAGAAAAAGCGCGATGCCGCCCAACTGATACATGCCCACTTCAAAGGATATCCGGGTTCGCGTGGAGGATTTGTCAAAGATCATGCCCAGCGTCTTGCCCTCAAGCGACGCGTGCTTTTTGCCTTCCTTCAGCATTTTTTTGAGGCGGACCGTCCTTTGCCAGATTTCTTCAAAATCCGGCGGCTGCATGCCGGCAAAGCTCAGCAGATCTTTTTTCATTTCCCCTCCATGACCTCATCGAGTATGGAAATCGCGGCGTCAATGTCTTTCTCATCCACAATCAGCGGCGGAACAAAACGCAGTGTTTTGCCGCCGGTGCAGTTGATGAGCAGCCCCTTTTCCTGACAGCTTTTGACGATGTCTGCGCCTTCGATGGCCATCGCACAGGCCAGCATGAGCCCCCTGCCCCGCACTTCGGAAATAAAAGAATGCCGCGACTTCAGGGCCTGAAGTTTGGCCAGGAAATAGCTTCCCGTTTTTTGACAATGATCGAGCACGCCGTCTTTGATCAGGGTCTTCAGCGTGGCTTTGGCCGCCGCCATCGCCAGCAGGTTGCCGCCGAAGGTGGAGGCGTGATTGCCGGGCGAAAAGGCGCGGGCCACTTCATCGGTCGCCAGCATGGCGCCTACCGGAAAGCCGTTCCCCAGCGCCTTGGCCAGCGTCATGATGTCCGGTTTGACGCCGGAATATTCATAGGCAAACAGCTTGCCCGTCCGGCCGATGCCGGTCTGCACCTCATCGACGATCATCAAAATTCCATGGCGATTGCAGATGTCCCGCACCTTCGCCAGATACCGATCATCGGGAATAATCACGCCGCCTTCCCCCTGAATCGGCTCCAGCATGATTCCGCAGGTTCGGGGAGTAATGGCCGCCTCCAGCGCTTCCGCATCGTTGAACGGGGCGTATTTAAAGCCGTCGAGAAGCGGCGTGAATCCGAACTGAAACTTTTCCTGGCCCGTGGCGGTAATGGTTGCCATCGTCCGGCCGTGAAACGAGTCTTTCATGGTGATGAGTTCGAATTTATCCGCGCCCAGGTTTTCATGGGCGTATTTTCGCGCCAGCTTGATGGCCGCCTCGTTGGCTTCCGCGCCGCTGTTGCAGAAAAAAACCTTGTCGGCAAAGGAATGCTTCGTCAGAAGAGCGGCGACTTCCGCCTGGGGCTTCGTGTAATAAAGGTTGGAGACGTGCATCAGATCCTTGGCCTGCTTTTTCAGCGCTTTGACCACCTTCGGATGGGAATGCCCCAGATTGCACACGGCGATGCCGGCCACAAAATCCAGATATTCCCTGCCGCTTGCGTCCCAGAGCCTCGCACCCTCGCCTTTGACCAGCGCGATCGGCACCCGCCGGTAGGTATTCATAATGTGCTGATCGGCCAGCGTCATGATCTTTTTTTCGTCCATGCTTTGTTCCCCTTTGAGGCGTTATACAACGATTTCCGTTCCGATTCCCATATCCGTAAAGACTTCCAGCAGGATCGCGTGCTTCAGCCGCCCGTCCACGATATGCGCCTTTTTCACGCCGCCGCGCAGCGCCTTGAGGCAGCATTTGACTTTGGGAAACATGCCGCCTTCCACGATTCCCCGGTCAATCAGATCCAGCGCCTCCTGATCCGTCATGGTGTTGATCAGATTTTTTTCCGCGTCCAGCACACCCGCCACGTCCGTCAGCAGCAGCAGCTTCTCCGCCTTCAGAGCGGCGGCCACTTCCCCGGCGACGATGTCGGCGTTGATGTTGTAGGTTTCTCCGTTTTCTCCCATCCCGGTGGGCGCGATGACGGGAATGAAACCGTTCTGGGCCAGAGACACGATCAGACCCGCGTTGACCGTTTTGACCTTTCCGACCAGCCCGATGTCGATAATCTCGGAAGGCGTGTTTTTCGCTTTTTCATCACTCAGGTAATATTTTTCCGCCTCCACCAGATTGCCGTCCTTGCCGCTTAAGCCCACGGCCTTTCCGCCGTGCCGGTTGATCAGGCCGACAATTTCCTTGTTGACCGTGCCGACCAGAACCATTTCGACGATGTTCATGGTTTCCTCGTCCGTCACGCGCATGCCCTGAACAAACCGGGACTCCTTGCCCAGCTTCTTGAGAAAACCGCCGATCTGCGGCCCTCCGCCGTGCACGACGACCGGATTGATGCCGATGTATTTCATCATCACCACGTCGCGGGCGAACTTGTCTTTCAGGTCCTCGTCAACCATGGCGTGTCCGCCGTATTTAATGACGATGGTTTTGTTGTAAAACCGCCGGATGTAGGGCAGCGCCTCCAGCAGAATGTCCGCCCGCTCCATCGAACTTTGAATGTTTTGCATTCGTCTCTCCGTTTATAAAATGTACCGGCTCAGATCTTCGTCTTCCACGATGTTGTCCAGCTTTTCTTCCACGTATTTCGCGTCAATGACGATTTTCTTCTCCTTCAGGTCCGGCGCGTCAAAAGAAATGTCGTCCAGGAGCGTTTCCATGATCGTGTAAAGTCTTCGTGCGCCGATATTCTCGGTCCGTTCATTGACAACCGTGGCCACTTCGGCAATCTGCTCCACCGCGTCGGGGGTAAACGACAGTCGAATGTCTTCCGTCGCCATCATTTCCGTGTACTGCTTGACCAGCGCGTTGTTGGGCTCCGTCAGGATCCGCACAAACTCCTCCTTGCCCAGCGAATCCAGCTCCACGCGGATCGGGAAGCGCCCCTGCAGCTCCGGAATCAGGTCGGACGGTTTGGTTCCGGAAAACGCGCCCGCCGCGATGAACAAAATATGATCGGTCTTCACCATGCCGTAGCGGGTGTTGACGTTCGACCCTTCGACAATCGGCAGCAGGTCCCGCTGGACGCCTTCGCGCGAGACATCGGGTCCGTGCTGCGAATCGCCGCCGACAATCTTGTCGATTTCATCCAGAAAAATGATGCCCGACTGCTCCACGCGGTCCAGCGCGGTTTTGGTGACCTTGTCCATGTCAATGAGCTTCTGCGCCTCTTCGGACGCGATGATCTCGAGGGCTTCCGGCACCTTGACGTTTCTTTTTTTCTTCTTCTGCGGCATCATGCTGCCCAGCATGTCCTTCAGATTGAGTCCCATGTCTTCCATGCCGGCGGCGGAAAAAATCTCGATCATGGGGCCGCTCCTCGGCTCGGCGATTTCCAGCTCCACCATGCGTTCGTCGAGTTTCCCGTCGTGCAGAAGTTTTCGCAGCTTTTCGCGCGTCGCGTCCTGCCTGCGCGCCGCCTCTTCGTTGAGCGGCAGACTCGCCTGCTCCGGTTCCGCGTCCGTCAGCATGTCGCCGACGTTCCTTTCCGCGGGCCGCGGCGGCAGCAGCAGATCCAGCAGCCGGTCTTCCGCGATTTCCGCGGCTCTCGCCCGCACGTGATCCTGCTCCTCGGCCTTCAGCATGTTGATCGAAAGCTCCACCAGATCCCGCACCATGGATTCCACGTCCCGCCCGACGTAGCCGACTTCCGTAAATTTCGAAGCCTCCACCTTCAGAAACGGGGAATTGTCCAGTTTGGCAAGCCTTCTGGCGATTTCCGTTTTGCCGACTCCCGTGGGGCCGATCATGATAATATTTTTCGGCGATATTTCATCCGCCAGATCTTCCGGAACATTCTGCCTGCGCCAGCGGTTTCGCAGCGCGATGGCCACGGCCCGTTTGGCGTCGGCCTGGCCGATGATATGCCGGTCCAGCCGTTCCACAATCTCGCGGGGTGTCAAACCTGAATTGTTCATTTTTCTTCTGTGACTCCTTTACTTTTTGCTCTTTTTGTCCTCTTTGGACTTCTCCTCACTGAGGTCGATTTCTTCAATCGTTACGTGGTCGTTGGTGTAGATGCATATTTCCGAGGCAATCTTCATCGCTTCTCTCGCGATTTCCGTGGCGGTTAGATTGCTGTGGCGCACCAGCGCGCGGGCCGCGGCCTGCGCAAAAGCGCCGCCCGATCCGATGGCCATCACGTCGTCATCCGATTCAATCACATCGCCGTTTCCGGAAATGATGAGCGAATAGTCCCGGCTGACCGCGATCATCAGCGCTTCCAGATGCCGCAGCACCCGGTCGGTCCGCCAGTCCTTGGTCAGCTCCACGGCGGCGCGAAGCAGGTTCCCGTTGTACTGTTCCAGTTTCTGATCAAAGCGGTCAAACAGCGTGAAGGCGTCGGCGGTTGCGCCGGCGAATCCGACAATCACCTCGTTGTTGTACAGCCTTCGCACCTTGCGCGCGCCATGCTTCAGAATCGTCGTGTCCAGCGTAACCTGACCGTCGCCGGCCACCGTGATTTTATCGCCCTTACGGATCGCCAGAATGGTTGTGCCTCTGATCTTCATTTGGTCTCCCATACTTCGCAGCTCATAACTGATGGCTCATAGCTTATGGTTTGTTTCTCTTCACTCATTGCTCATCACTCGTCTCTCGTCGCTCATTGCTCGTCACTCATCGCTTATTTCTTTGCTCTGGGGTGAGCCTTGTCGTACACTTCCATCAGGCGGTTGATGTTGACCGCCGTGTATTTCTGCGTCGTGGAAAGACTCTCATGCCCCAGCATTTCCTGGATCGAACGCAAATCGGCGCCGGCCGCCAGCAGATGCGTGGCAAAGCTGTGCCGAAGCGCGTGAGGGCTGATCTTCCGTCCGATGCCGCTTTTGACGGTGGCCGTATCCACGATGCGGGCAATGCTTCGGGTCGTAATCCGCCCTCCCCGTTCGTTCAAAAAAAGCGCGCCGCCCATCCCTTCACGGAAAAGCTTCCTCCTCGTGTCCTCCGTCGCGGACAAATATCGCTTCAGCGCCTCCAGCGCTCTTTTGCCCACGGGGACAATTCTCTCTTTTTTCCCCTTGCCGCGCACCTTGACCAGCGCAGCGCTGAAATTTACATCGTCCTCGTCCAGACCGGCCAGCTCCGCCAGCCTGAGCCCCGAAGAATAGAACAGCTCCAGCATCGCCAGATTGCGCAGACCGGACAAAGACGGGTCCGAGCCGGATGCTTCCAGGAGATCAAAGGCTTCATCAACCGACAAAAAAGTCGGCATGTACTTCTCCGTCTTCGGCGTCTGAACGTCCTGGGCCGGATTGTTCCGGACGGTTCCCTCCCGCACCAAAAACCTGTAAAAAGCCCGCAGGGAGGATATTTTGCGGTTGATGGACGACTTTTTCAGCTTCCGGCCGTGCAAAAACGCCATGTACGACCGGACGGTGTCCGTATCGGCATCCGCCACGCTTTTTTGAGCGGATGAATTGCGCAGGAACTCGCCATATTCCTCGATATCCGTCAGGTAGGCCTTGCGGGTATGCTCCGACACATTACGCTGGACGTCCAGAAATGTCCGAAAAGCGGCAAGCAGTTCTTTCATTTCTTTTCACATTTTATATTTCCCGAAATCTTCCGCGGATAAGTTTTCCAAAAACTCCCTTACCTTGTCTTCCTTGAATTTGTCGATGTCGGCAAGCTTGATTCCGAAATCGATGTTGCGGGATTTTTCCAGGACGCTCTCCTCCACGAAAATCGAGGCGCCGGCCCTCAGCGCCAGCGCGATGGCGTCGCTGGGACGCGCGTCAACCCGGTAGGTCTGCCCGTCCCGAACCAGATACACGGCCGCGAAAAAAGTGTTGTTGCGGATATCGACAATTTCAATCCGGTTGACCGTGACGTCCAGGGCCTTGAGGAATTCGTTCATCAGGTCATGGGTCATCGGTCTGGAAAACACCACGTGCTCCAGTTCCGTGGCGATGGCGCTGGCTTCGAACAGGCCGATCCAGATCGGAATCGCTTTGCTTTCCTGCAGGTCTTTCAGGATGACGATCGGCGTGTTGGTGATCGGATCGATGGTCAACCCGGACACCTTCATCTCCAGCAGCATTCGCAACCTCCTTATGGCGTGATCTGTTTTCCCCTCAGTGAGTGCAGATATCCCCGCGATATTCTCACCGGGACCGTCCGGCCGATCAGCTCCGAACGTCCTTCAAAATTGACAATTTTCCAGGAGCTTGTTCGCCCCGTCATATCCTGCCTGGAGTTCCGGCTTTGCCCTTCCACCAGCACTTCCTGGACGCTGCCTTCCAGCGACGTATTTTTTTCCTGCGTGTGCCTGTCCTGAAGCGCCTGGACTTCCCTGAGCCGCAATTTTTTTTCCGTTTCCGGCACTTTGCCCTCAATCGCCTGTGCGGCCGTTCCCTTGCGTTCAGAATACTTGAACGAAAAAACTGAATCAAACCTGATTTTTTCCATCATGTCAATGGTTTCTTGATAATCTTTTTGGGTTTCTCCGGGAAAGCCGACAATGATGTCGGACGTGATGCTGATTTCGGGACACACCCGTCGCAGGCGCGCCACTTTTTCCAGATATTCTTCGGCGGTGTACCCCCGGTTCATCCGCTTTAAAATCCGGCTGGAGCCGGACTGCACCGGCAAATGAATGTGACGGCAAAGCTTGCGCAGGCTTCCGAAGCAGGAGATCAGTTCTTCCGAAAGGTCTCTGGGATGCGACGTGGTGAAGCGAATTCTTTCAATCCCTTCAATATCATTGATCTTTTTCAATAAAAACACAAAATCGCCTCGGCCGCCGGTTTTTTTTCCGTAGGAATTGACATTCTGCCCCAAAAGCGTCACTTCCCGAATGCCGCGCCCGGCCAGTTTTTCAATTTCCCCGACAATGTCCTTTGGTTCCCGGCTCATTTCCGGTCCCCGCAAAAACGGAACGACGCAATAGGCGCAGTAATTATCGCACCCCTGCATAATGGACACGAAGGCCCCGACCGCGCCTTTTGGGGGCGGCGCAAAGATGCCCAGCGAATGAAGCGACGATGAAAAGCCGACTTCCGTGACCGGCTTGCGCTCCTTTTGGACGCGCGCCATCATTTCCGGCAGCCTGTGAATATTGTGCGTGCCGAAAACCAGATCGACATTCTTCACGCGGCCGTGAACCCGCGCGCCCAGATGCTGGGCCAGACAGCCGGCGAAACCGACGATCAGATTCGGATTCTTTTCCTTGAGCTTCATCAGGCGGCCCAGTTCGCTCATCGCCTTCTGTTCGGCCTTCTCGCGAATCGAACAGGTGTTGATGAGGATGCAGTCCGCCTTTGCGGAATCTTCAGTCGGCTCATAACCGAGATCACGGAGCAAAACGGCCATCTGCCCGGAGTCGTGAACGTTCATCTGACAACCGAAGGTCTCAATATATAAATACTTGTTTTTCATGACCATCCTGTCATTTATTTGACGTGAGCATTATATCACAGGAGAAAATATCCGTCCTATCCATTAACGAATTCGCCGGATGGCTGGGCCTTTGATTTCAAAATATTGCTCAGCAGGGCAAACTCTTTTAAAGACAACGTTTCTCCTCTTCTTTTCCCATCGATGCCGGATTCATCAAGAGCGGATTGAATTTCCGCCCCGGACATGTTCTCCAGAATTTGCGCATGTTTTAAATTGTTGAAAAGCATCTTTCGGCGCTGGGCAAAAGCCGCCTTCACTATTCTTCTGAAAAAAGCTTCGTCCGTGAGTTCAACGAGCGGTTGATCCCGAAATGTTCCGTGAATGACGGAAGACTCAACTTTCGGCCTCGGATAGAAGCAGGTTGCCGATACATCAAAAAGCCTTTCCACGTCCGCATGCATCTGAAGCAAAACGGAAGGCACGCCGTATGATTTATGCCCCGGCGGGGAAATAAGTCTTTCAACCACTTCCTTTTGCAGCATCAGCGTAAATTCGGAAATCGCCGACCGGTGCGCCAGCAGATGAAAAACAACGGGGCTGGAAATATTGTACGGAACATTACCGACTACTTTAATCCTTGATTTATACTGCTTTGATATATAAGAGAAATCGAATTTTAAAATATCATTTTGGAAAATCTCCACTCGCTCAAATTCCGCAAGCTCCTTTTGGAGAATTTCCACCAGGCGGGCATCGATTTCCACGGCGATGAGCCTGCCGGCCTGTCCGGCGATCTGCCTTGTCAGAACGCCGAAGCCGGCGCCGATTTCCACGACAATGTCTTCCGGCGCTGCCTTTGCGGCCTGGGCGATTTTACGCACCGTATTCGAATCCGTCAGGAAGGACTGGCCGCGTCTTTTATCGGGGCGAATCCCGTACCGGCGAAGAATTTCCCCGGGTGTGGTCATAGCATGCTCATTCCTTCCCGTTTTCCTCCGGAAACCGGGGAACCAGAGGCCATCGCGATACGGCATTGAGGTCCAGTGAATCGCTTCTTCCGTTTTCCAGCATGACCTCCCCCAGGGCCGCGACCATCGCCGCGTTGTCCGTGCACAAAATCATCGGCGGGAAAAACAGCTCCATGCCTTCCCTGGTGGCCGCTTCGGAAAACTTCTCTCGTAAACGGCTGTTGGCGGCAACGCCGCCGCAGATGACAATTTGAGAAAGGCCATTCTCCCGGGCTGCCCTGAGCGTTTTCTCCACCAGGACGTCCACAACCGCTTCCTGGTAGCTTGCGACGACATCCGGAAGCTCACTCTCCGCAAAGCCCTTCCCCCGCTTCTTCATCATGACCAAAAGGGATGTTTTGAGTCCGCTGAAGCTGAAATCCGGCGAATCTTTCATGGCTCTGGGAAAATCGTAGGCCTCCGGATTTCCGTCTCTGGCCATCCGGTCGATCACGACGCCGCCGGGGTAGCCCAGGTCGAGCAGTTTGGCCGCCTTGTCCAGCGCCTCTCCCGCCGCATCATCCCGCGTCTGGCCCAGCAGCGCGAACCGGTGGTAATTTTTCACCGAATACACATTGGTGTGACCGCCGGAAACCACCAGAGCGGCAAACGGAAACCGCGGTTTTTTCTCCCCCAGCGAAGACGCCATGATGTGCGCCTCCAAATGGTTGACTCCGACAAACGCAATGCCCAGCGCATAGGCCAGAGCCTTGGCGGCGGAGAGCCCGACCAGGAGCGAGCCGATCAGGCCCGGGCCGCGGGTGACGGCAATCCCCTCGAGATCCCGGAAGGAAGCGCCCGCTTCCTTCAAAGACTGCTCCACCACGGGAACGATCGCTTCGATATGCTTTCGCGAGGCGAGCTCCGGCACCACGCCCCCGTATGCGCTGTGATCCTTGATCTGCGACGCAATCACGCCGGAGAGCAACTTTCCGTCCCGGACCACCGCGGCCGCCGTTTCGTCGCAGGATGACTCAATGCCTAAAACAAACAAGGAAACTCCTTTTTCATAATTTTCTTTACAAACCGCGAAAAAGGCTTATATAAAAGCCCCCGACATTTGTAAACAAACTTTTAGCGGCGGGAATGAGCGGGCTTTTCTCACATGGAAACACAAACTGATTTTCTCATCATCGGAAGCGGAATCGCGGGTTTGAGTCTGGCCATCAAAGTGGCGCAGCTCGGTTCGGTCGCCATCGTCACCAAAAAGGAAAAATCGGAATCCAACACCAACTACGCCCAGGGCGGCATCGCTGCGGTCACGGACAAGACCGACAGTTTTGAAGAGCACATCAGCGACACGCTGGAGTGCGGCGCGGGCCTCTGCCGGAAGGACGTCGTTGAATTTGTCGTGCGGGAGGCGCCGCCGCGCGTTCAGGAACTGATCGAATGGGGCGTCAATTTCACGAAATCGGAAGAGCCTCCCCACCTTTACGATCTGGGCCAGGAGGGGGGCCATCACCGGCGCCGCGTGCTGCACGCCAAAGACCTCACCGGCCAGGAAATCGAGCGGGCGCTTCACGAAAAAGTCGCGGCGCTGAAAAACGTCCGGATTTACGAAAACCACATCGGCATCGACCTGATCCTCCGGAAAGATCCGCAGGGCCGGACCGTCAACTGTCTGGGCGCCTACGTGCTCGACATCAACGAGGACGAAGTCCGCACCTTCCGCGCCAAATATACGATTCTATCGACGGGAGGCGCGGGCAAGGTCTATCTGATCACCACCAATCCGGACATCGCCACGGGCGACGGCATTGCCATGGCCTACCGCGCCGGCGCAAAAATCGCCAACATGGAGTTCATCCAATTCCACCCCACCTGCCTGTTCCATCCGGAAGCCAAGGCGTTTTTAATCAGCGAGGCCGTCCGCGGCGAAGGCGGCATTCTGAAGCTGAAGAACGGCGCCACCTTCATGGAAAAATACCACCCCATGAACAGCCTTGCGCCGCGCGACGTGGTGGCCAAAGCCATCGACAATGAAATCAAGCAATCCGGGGATGAATACGTCCTTCTGGACATCTCGCACCACAGCCGCGAATTTCTCCTGAACCGGTTTCCCAATATCTACAACAAATGCCTGGAGTACGGCATCGACATGGCCCGGGAGCCCATTCCCGTCGCTCCGGCGGCCCATTATATCTGCGGCGGCGTCGCGGTGGATCACTTCGGCAAAACCTCCATCGACAATCTGTTCGCCTGCGGGGAAGTTTCCTGCACCGGCCTGCACGGCGCCAACCGCCTGGCCAGCAACTCGCTTCTGGAAGCCCTGGTGTATTCACACCGGGCCTATACAAAAATCGCCAAATCCTTCCGGCAGACCCAAATGAGCACCGTGCCCATCCGCCCCTGGGACCCCGGCGACACTTCGGAAAGCGACGACAGCATCGTGATCACCAACAACTGGGATGAAATCCGCCGGTGCATGTGGAACTACGCGGGCATCGTCCGTTCGGACAAGCGTCTGGCGCGGGCCGAACGCCGCATCGACATGGTTCAGCGGGAAATTCACGAATACTACTGGAACTACAGGGTCACCAAAGATCTGATCGAACTTCGCAACATCACCACCGTGGCCAAACTGATTGTGAAGAGCGCGCTGGCCCGAAAGGAAAGCCGCGGCCTGCATTTCACGATGGATTATCCCGAAACGAAGGGTGACTTCCTGAAGGATACGATTCTGGCGAAAAAATAAGATCGCGGGGAACGGTTTTCATAACCGGATAACCTGATAATCTGAAGGTCACGCGAGGTCACGCGGCCTTTCCCCGCTGCATTTTCTTTACTTTCCGAAAACCCGCTGAAAGATGAAATCCAGGTGCTTCAGAAAATGGTTGACGTCGAAAATGGCGTCGAGCTCGGCGGCGGTCAGAAGCTTCCGGACCCTTTCATCCTGATCGAGGAGTTTTCGAAATTCAATTCCCTCGTGCCAGGATTTCATCGCGTTTTTCTGAACGACGGCATAGGCGTCTTCACGCGCCGCCCCCTTTTCAATGAGCGCCAGCAAAACCATCTGCGAAAATATCACGCCGTGCGTCATGTTGAGATTGGCGAGCATCCTTTCCGGATACACCAACAGCTTGTCCATCAAGCCGGTAAAGCGCCCCAGCATGAAATCCAGAACAATGGTGGCGTCCGGCGCGATCACCCGCTCCACCGAGGAGTGGCTGATGTCGCGCTCGTGCCATAAAGCCACGTCTTCCAGCGCGGCAAGCGCATAGGAACGCACCAGGCGGGAAAGCCCGGAGAGGTTTTCCGAAAGCACGGGATTGCGCTTGTGGGGCATCGCCGAAGACCCCTTCTGCCCTTGCGAAAAATATTCCTCCGCCTCGCGCACTTCCGTTCTCTGGAGCAGGCGGATTTCCTGCGCGAACTTGTCGATTGACGAGGCGATGATCGCCAGCGTGGAGAAAAATTCCGCGTGCCGGTCCCGCTGGATGATCTGAGACGAAACCGGCGCGGGGCTGAGACCGAGTTTTTTGCAGACATGCCCTTCCACAAAAGGATCCACAAAAGAAAACGTGCCCACGGCGCCCGCGATCTTGCCGCAGGAAACGGCCTCGCGCGCGCGCTCCAGGCGCGCGCGGTTGCGCCGCATTTCCGAATACCACGAGGCGAGCTTCAGCCCGAAGGTGATCGGCTCGGCGTGAATGCCGTGCGACCGGCCGATCATCAGGGTATTTTTATGCTCCAGGGCCCGTCTTTTCAGAACCGCCAGGAGTTGGTCCAGGTCTTCCAGAAGAAGGCCGGACGCCTCTTTGAGCTGAACGGCCAGCGCCGTGTCGAGAACGTCCGAGGAGGTGAGCCCCATGTGAATGAAACGGCCGTCCTCGCCGATCACCTCGGTCAAAGAGGAAACGAAAGCGATCACGTCATGCCTTGTGACCTTTTCGATTTCATCGATGCGGGCCGTGTTGATGACCGCTTTGGCTTGGATGTTTTCGAGCGCCTCAGCCGGAACCCTGCCCAGCTTCACCATGGCCTCGCACGCCGCAACCTCCACATCCAGCCATTTGGCGTACCGGTTTTCCGGGCTCCAGATGGCCGCCATTTTTTCTCTTGAATATCGAGGAATCACCTTTTTCTCCTGTTGGAAACAATTTTATTTTACGGCCTTCTGCAGCGTCTTCACCATGTCCGTTTTTTCCCAGCAGTAGTCGTCCATGAAGAAGGTCCGGGGAATTCTGCGGTAGATTCCGCCGTCGAGCAGTTTGAAGTTTTCGATCATTCCCTCCGGCGTCAGATCAAACAGATCCCCGATAATTTTTTCCAGCCGGTCGTCCGGGATTTTGCCCGTGCCGAACGTGTTGACGTAAATGGAGAAAGGATCGGCAATCCCGATGGCGTACGCCAATTGCACCGAGCACCTGGTGGCCAGACCCGCCGCCACGATGTTCTTGGCCACATGGCGCGCGCCGAACGCCGCGGAGCAGTCCACCTTTTCGGGCGTCTTGTTGACCACCGCGCCGCCGCCCAACTGAGCTCCGGGATACCCGCCGTAAAACTGAACAACCAGCTTGCGTCCCGTAACGCCGGAATCCGCGGCGCTGCAGGAATTGATGGCGTTCCATTCCCCGGTCGGATTGAAAAGAAATTCCGTCTTTTTATCCACGCAGTCCTTCAGGGCCTCAAAAGCGATCTTTTTGGCACGGTCGCGGATTTTGAGGCGGTTGCCCTTGACAAAACGGTAATCGATCGAGTTGGACATCAGGACCTTGGCAACGCGGCGGGGCTTTCCGGTTTTGACGTCGTAATCGACGGACACCTGCCCCTTTCCATCCGGCGCGAAAATCGGATCCTGACAGTATTCAAAAGCGCGCATGAGCTTGTTGACCATCACATAAGGCAGCGGAAGCATTTCCGGCGTTTCGTCGCAGGCGTACCCGTACATGATGCCCTGGTCCCCCGCGCCGATTTCCCGTTTTTTGTTCAAAAGACAGCTTGTTCCCTGGTTGATGTCCGGCGACTGGGGAATAATGGCGTTGAGCACGCCCATCAGATATCCGTTGAGGCCCACCGCCGCGTGGTTGTAGCCGAGTTCGATCACGGAGTCCCGGGCGATCTTGTCGATGTCCACGCATACTCTCGACCTGACTTCGCCGCCCACCATGCAGATGCCCTTGCCCAGAAATACTTCAATGCCGCAGTGCGGCATATTGGCCAGTGTCAACTTCAGTTTCTTTTCCTCATCCAGAATGGCTGCAATCACATTCGCCGCAATGATATCCGCCACCAGATCCGGATGACCTACTTTAACGCTTTCCGATGAAATCTGCATAAAACATCTTCTCCTTACAGTTTTTTGTGCGGGTTTTGAATTTAGAATAAAAAACCCGCGCCAAAGCACGGGTTCAATTGATTTCATTGACTTTCAGTGCTTTAGCACATTTATAGAGCGGAGCAATTTACCATTAAATCACCGCTTGCATGGGCTTCTTAACACATCAGTCAATAAAATCAAGCAAAAATTTCCTGTTTGAAAAAAACCCTTCAGTCTCGCGCCCCCTGTAAAGGGGGTCAGCCCAATTCCCTTTTAAAAACCTTCAGCCTTCAGTCTTCAGCCTAATCCCCTTATTTTCACACATCGATCTGCTGTGAAGCGAGCTCCTTTGCGGCATACGCCATGTAAATTTTTTCCCGAATGAACAGCTCGTAGAGGTTGGCGTCGATATGATGGTCCTTGACCATCATTTCCATGATCTTCAAAGCTTCGCCCAGCGTCTTGCCCTTTTTATAAGGCCGGTCCTTGGCGGTCAGCGCCTCAAAAATATCGGCCAGCGCGATGATTCTCGACTGAAGGGAAAGCTCGTCGCCCTTGAGTCCCAGCGGATAGCCGCTGCCGTCGAGTTTTTCATGATGCGCGCCGGCATACTCGGAGATTCGCCGAAGCTTTTTGGGGAAAGGAAGTTTCGAGAGCATCTTATGGGTCAGGGCCGCGTGGTTGTTGATGATTTCCCTTTCCTCGTCATTCAGCGTCCCGCGCCGAATGCTCAGGTTGTACACTTCATCTTCCGTGAGCAGCGGCCGGACCTCCCCGTCGCTTTTCCATTGTCTTTGGGCGATCCGCCGAATGCGCTCGATCATCTGATCCTTCGTGAATTCGCCCCCGATGTTCATCTGCAGCAGGAACCGGCGCTCATCGTCCAGTTCGTCGAGTTCTCGTTCCGTCTCCGCCTTATTCGCACCGGGCGGGTTTTCGCGTCCGCCGCACGCCGCGAGCAGGCGGTCTCTTTTCAGCACTTCGAACCGGGTTTTGATTTCACCGATGCGGTCATACACTTTTTCCAGTTTTGTCGCTTTATCCACGACATGGTCCGGCGTTGTGATTTTTCCGACATCGTGCAGCCAGGCGGCCATCCGCAGCTCCCTCATTTCGTCCTCGGACAGTCGGGTGTTTGCGTAATGCCCGTCCCGGCAGGCATTGACGGCTTCGGCAATCTGCATGGTGAGGCCGGCCACGCGCCGGACGTGCCCGCCGGTGTAAGGGGATTTTTCGTCGATGGCCAGCGCGATCGTTTGGATGAAAGCTTCCAGCAGGGTCTGCAGTTCAAGAATCAGCAGATTGTTGGTGAGCGCCACCGCCGCCTGCGAGGCCAATGACCATGCCAGATCGCGGGCCCTTTCGGAAAACGGAATCACCAGGCCCGTATCTTTGTTCCGGGCGTTGATCATCTGCAGGACGCCGATGATTTCATTCTCGTGATTGAGCATCGGAACGACCAGCATGGATTTCGTGCGGTAGCCCGTCTTCTGGTCGAACGCCCTGGGCCCGTCAAAATTGAACCCGGACGCGTCATAAACATCCTCGATGTTCACCGCCTCCCGGGTGATCGCCACGTGCGCGGATACGTTCGCGTGATTGGGCAGACCGTCGGCGCCGGTCATGGGCACGGGCGGCCAGGTGATTTTCTCGCCCGTCCCCCCCATGGTTACGCCCATGGATTCATTCTGGATGAAGGCGAACTGAAGTTCACGCTCGTTTTCCGACATGAGGTAGAGCGTTCCGCCGTCCGCGGACGTGATGGTGCGGGCTTCCGTGAGAATTTTTTCCAGCAGACGGTCGATATTCTTTTCAGCGGAAAGCGCCACGCCGATTTGCGTCAGCCGTCGAACGTGGTCAGCGTTCATCGAACTCTGGTCCGTGTTTTTTTCCTGCATTAAAGCAATGCCCGCCCTGATCGATGATTTTTTTGTACTATCTCTGAAACAGGCTTTGCTGTCAACCGTGAAGTTGCAGGTGCGTAAGCACAGGTGTTAAAAGCAAATGAGTTGTGTTTTTATTTTTTCGGGAAATATTTGACCTTGTTTAAATCTTTAAAGTCCGCATCTTGAGTCCAGATAGTAGCCCTGAATTCCAGGGCTGTTGCAAGAATAATACTGTCTGCCATGGGAAACCGATGTTCCAGACTCAGTCTTGCCGCGGCCAGCGCCAGTGATGTATTTAAATTGATGACTTGTCCTTTTTGCATGGCAACAACCGCCTGCAATGCCTCATTCTCACTGGATTCCCTCAGGATGACTTTGAATACTTCGTATAGGGTTATTGCGGGAACGATAAGCCTGGTTGGACTGCTCAATGGCGCCATAAAATGCTTTGCATTGATTTCATCGGCAAAATAAGCAAGCCAGCCTGAAGAATCTACAATATTCATAATCGATCTTCCTCGCGCTTGAATTCCGTATTGATGCCTTTGAGAAATCCACGGAGCTCTTTGATATCACGTTCGGGAATCAGTTCAATCCTTCCGGCGTATTCTACGACTTGCATTTTTTGACCCGGCTGAAGCTTTAAGGAGTCTCTGACTTCTTTGGGGATGACCACCTGATATTTCGGGGATACCGTGACGGATTGCATGCCAATACCTCCATCGATATATTGTTGGTATTACGATATCACAATCGATAGGTTTTGGTCAATGATTCGATGATTCAAATTCTGATCCAACCAAACCCCTTCGCCCTTTTCGTCATCTTTCAAGTTGCAATTTATTCGGGGGCGGTTTATGAAAACAAAACTTCCCTCAAAGGATTGCCGATGCTGAAGATTGACCCGATAAAAATATCAAAAATCAAAGGATTTCTGGATGAGGCGGAAGCCGGTCGCCTCTATGATCTGGCCCTCGAAGCCTCCCGGTCCGCCCCCTGCCTGGAAATCGGCAGCTACTGCGGAAAATCCTCCGTCTATCTTGGGTGCGCCTGCCGGGAAAACGGCGCCATATTTTTTTCAGTGGACCATCATACCGGCTCGGAGGAGCAGCAGCCGGGCCAGGAATATTTTGATCCCGAGCTGCTGGACAAGGAAACGGGGAAAATCGACACGTTCCGGCTGTTTCGCAAAACGATTGAAGATTTCGATCTTCAGGACACCGTCGTCCCGATTATCGGCCGGTCGGACATCATCGGACGGGCCTGGAAGACGCCGCTTGGCCTTGTCTTTGTGGACGGAAGCCACGCCTACGAATCCGTTCTGAAAGACTATCAAGTTTGGGCGGATCACGTCCGGTCCGGCGGCTATCTGGTTTTTCACGACATTTTTCCCAATCCCGCCGACGGCGGCCAGGCGCCCTACCTCGTTTACCAACAGGCGGTCGCTTCCGGCCTCTTTGACGCAGCGCCTCTTTTCAAATCGCTGGGGGTTTTGAAAAAGAAATAAAAGATTGAACGGAAAAAATACAGTTTAGCCTTATAGGCCGCGCGCAGTCATCCGAAGGTTTCAGCTCCAGCGCCAGATGCAGCCCCTGTCGCTGAAATCGGCTCTCAGATAGCCTTTGGCGATAAAATCCCGCACGGTCGATTCAACCACTGCGGGATCGCCGGAAATGGATTCCTTCATTCTTTCGATGAGCAGGTTTTCCGCCTCGTCTTTGCTTCCGCCGCCGGCCAGGGATGAATCGATGACGCCCAGGCGCTCCACGAGGTCTTCCTTGAGAATGGCATACGTGATTTTCGTCCGGCTCTGCCCTTCAACCCGCAAATCGTCGTAGGGGGTGTTTTTCCCCGTCTTGTAGTTGTCCACCACCTTTTGCCAGTCGCCGTTCACCTCGGCTTCATATCGGGCGACAAAATCCCGAATGTCCTGGGGCACAAGCTCCGATGTTTTCACGATCGCGTCGTTGGCATCATATTTGGACCAGTCGCGGGTCAGAATCTGCAGATCATAGCGCTCCACTTTCTCGCACAGGGTCGTGCCCGGAAAAGGCGCAAGGTAATGGTAGCCGTACATGATGTCCAGACTCCGGGCAAATTCATCCGTCCGCTGAAGCGTTTCTTTTGTCTCTCCCGGCAGACCGACCATAAAGGAGGCGTGCGCCAGCATTCCGGACTGCTTGCACATTCGGACGGCCTCGGCCGCCTGCGCAAGCGTTATGCCCTTGCGCACCCTTTTGAGCATTTCCGGACAGCCCGATTCGACGCCGAAACTGACGCTGTCGCAGCCCACGGACGCCATCTCATCAAACATTTCCTGCGTGACGGTGTCCACGCGCGCGAAAGCGCTCCAGGTGAATTTCAGGCCGCGCTCGCGAATGCCCCGGCAGATTTCCCGAACGCGGTTTGTGTCCGAAGCAAAAAGGTCGTCGGCGATGTTCATCCGGTCAAAGCCCATGCCAATGATCTGCTCGATCTCGTCCACCACCAGGGCCGGATTGCGGCGGCGGACTTTCGCGCCGACCATTTTTCTTCCCAGACAAAAAATGCAGCCGTGCGGACAGCCGCGGCCGGTGATCATGCTGACGGGATACCCCAGCGCCCGGTAGCGGGAAATGGGCAGCAGACGGCGTGCGGGCAGCGGAATGCGGTCCACATCCGTGATGAAGTCCCTGCGGCCGGTATGGACGATGCCGTCGCCGTCGCGATACGCGAGGCCCCGCACCTGAAGCCATTTATCTTTCCGTCGAATCAGCGGCGCGAATTCGATGATGGTGTCGTCCGCCTCGCCGATAAACACCACGTCGATTTCCGGGTAGGTCTGCAGCGTCTCTTCCACGGTAAAGGACACATGGGGTCCGCCCATCATGGTAAGGATGCCGGGATCGATGCTTTTCACGTCGCGCAGAATCCGCTGCCCGTCGTAAAAATTCATCGTGACCGAACCGGCGCCCACGGCATCCGGCTGAAAATCGGCCAGTTGAGCAGCCAGTTTTTCCCTGGAATAACAAGAGATGATATAGTCGAAAATCCGCACTTCGCAGCCCGCCGCTTCAAAGGCCGCGGCGACGTAGGCAATGCCCAGGGGCGGCGAGGGAAATTCTTCCAGCGGGTAAGGAGCGGCAATCACGGCAACGCGCATGAGTTCAGTCTCCCTTTCTCGGAAAAATAATCGACCGGAACCAGCCTATCATCGTGTTGCCTTTCATCATGTCGCGGTCAATCTCTTCAAACTCTTCGGCCAGCTTGGCGGGGTTGGCCAGCCATTCCATGCGCGTCCGGATCGGTTTGTCCGGATCCAGATATTTGATCACCGCGGCCGGGTTCCCGGCGGCAATCGCGTTGGCCGGAATATCCTTGACCACAATGGAGCCGGCGCCGATCACGGCGTTGTCCCCGATCGTCACACCTTTGCAGATCACGGCGTTTTCGCCCAGCCAGACGTTGTTGCCGATGCGGACCGGCTGTGTAACGCCCACCGGCTGGCTGCGATCGTACAAATCATGCCAGTCGGAATCGCTGATGCTGACATGCTGGGCCGTCATGCAGCCGTCGCCCATCGTAACCGAGGTGGCCGCCATAATTCTCGTCCCCGGGCAGATCAGGCAGCAACGGCCGATTTCGATCTTCCCTGCGCTTTTCCAGGCCGGCCAGACGGTCAGCCTGACTTTCTTGTCCGGGGTGGCAATGACATTCGAATGATCCCCAAGGGAAACCGGTCCGCCGAAGATTTCCACGTGCCAAGGCTTCATGAATACCAGTCCCCGGCCGAAATACTCGAACTGCGGCGCCAGAAAATATTGAGCGTACATTTTCTGAAACCGGTTGTAAAAGCGCTTGACGTAATAGGGTCGGTGATCCTTCAGCAATGCTTTCCTCTTTTCAAAGTGCCGCGGCTGACAATGAACATCAAAAATCCCGCCGCCGGGAGTCCGCGGTACCGTTTTCGGAAATGGATGGGGTTTACTCCGGCCAGGAGCTGTGGGCGAATATTTTCGAGGCCGGCGTCATGCCGTTGAGCGCATCCCAGGCCAACAAAACCGCGGCGGCCGTCCAGCCGGTTTTTTCCTCCGGCCAGATCACCGTGTCGGGAAACGTCACGCCCATCCAGTAGGAACCGTCGAAATAGCGCTTGTCGCCAAGCCAGCTGAAGATGGCCCGCGCCCGGGTGTGGTCTTCCATGGCGGCCAGCGTCAGGATGAATTCCGATGTTTCGGCCATCGTCACCCAGGGACGGTCGCTGACGCAGCGCACTCCCCAGTCGGGCACGACAAACTTGTCCCACAAGTGATCGATGCGGGCTTTCGCCTCGTTTCCCCTGACGACTCCGCACAGGATGGGATAGTACCAGTCCATCGAAAAACGGGATTTGATCATGTTGAAAAGATCCGGGCGGCTGCGTATGGTTTCTCCCAGCCGCTCTCTGGCCTTCTGCCAGGCGGGCTTTTTGATGTCCAGCAGGTCCGCGACGGCCAGCGCGCACTTGAGGCTCATGTAAATCGAGCTGCATCCGGTCAAAAGCGCCATCCGGTCGATGGCCCCCTCGCGGTTTCTGGCCCAGTAGATTTCTCCATCCGGCGCCTGCATGTTGACCGCGTATTGAATGCCGCGTGATAAAGACGGCCACATGGTTCTGAGAAAAGTCCTGTCGCCCGTAATCAGATAGTGATGGTAAACGCCTACGGCGATATAGGCGGCAAAATGGGTTTCCTTCGTTGAATTGGTGACCACTCCGTCGCGGATTTCCGACCACCAGCTTCCGTCCGGCAACTGGGCGGAAACCAGCCAGGCATAGGCGCGCTCCGCCTCGGCGGTCCATCCGGCGACGCTCAGGCCCATCGCGCTTTCAATGTGGTCCCAGGGATCCGTCTTTCCGCCCCGCGACCAGGGGATTTCACCGTTTTCCTTCTGCAGGGAGGCGATGAATTCGGCCACCTTTTCCACATCAATGGGTTTGAGCTCTTCGCTCAGCGATATATTCAATTCCATACGGTCAGCCCTTTTTCGAATAAAACACGATGCTCTTTCCGATGACCGGATTCAACGCTTCCTCCAGAACCCGCACCGCCCTTGGCTTGCAGAACATGTCCCAAACCAGAAACCGATGATAAAGCTTCACAAAATAATTATTGTCGTTCTTGATGCCGACCAGGCACTTAAGCCACCAGTAGGGCGCGTGCAGCGCATGTTTGTAATTGATCTTCCAGCACTTCATCCCCTGCACCGCCAGCATCTTTTGCAGATTTTTCTTTTTGTAAATTCGGATGTGCCCGCCTTCGTCGCTCGAGTACGCCGGAGATATCATCCAGCAGATGCGCTCGGAAAAATAGCGCGGAACGCTGACGACCAGCGTGCCCCGGGGCTTCAGCGCGCGGACCAGCTCCTTCAGCGCGGCTTCGTGCTCCGGAATGTGCTCCAGCACCTCGGAGCAGATCACGCAGTCGAAAGTTTCATTCGCAAAGGGCATTTTCGTAATATCGGCGGCCTCCACGGAAACCTCCCGGGAAAGCGCGTCCGGCATCTCCGAGAGCGCTTTCGCCGCCTCGGCCACATCGGCGGGGTTGCGGTCGATTCCGAATATTTTCAGGCCCGGCAGTCTCGCCAGCGCCCGCAGATGTCTGCCCGTGCCGCATCCGGCATCCAGAACCGCGAATCCCGGCTTCAGATTCAGCTCCTGCAAATCAATGGTAATCATGGATTGCCTCGCGATAAACCTCAACCGATTCCCGGGCGGCCTTTTCCCAGCTGAACACGGAATGAACGCGCCTAAGCCCCTCCCGCGCGTATTTTTGCCTTTCTTCGGAAGAGTCCAGCAGATGCTCGATTGCCCGCGCCAGCGCCGGCGCATCCGCGGGCGGAACGATGATCCCGGCGTCCCCCACCACTTCCGGAAGGGCCCCGCCGGCGGCGGAAATCAGCGGCACGCCGCAGGCCATCGCTTCGGCCGCGGGGATGCCGAATCCTTCGTACAGAGACGGCACGACGGCGATGGTCGATTTGGCGTAGTAATCGGCAAATTCCTCGTTGGCGATTCGCCCGGTAAAATGCACGGTGCCGGAGAGATTCAGACGGGCCACCAGGTTTTCAATGATGCCGTCTTTTTTGGGCTGGCCGATCACCGTCAGCCGGATCGGCCGCTTTCGGCGGATCTCATCCACCGCCTCCAGCAGGTACCGGAGCCCCTTCAGGGGCGTATCCGCGCTGTTGGTCACAATCAGGGAATTTTCCGGCCGCGGACCGTTTTGCTTGGGATAAAAGTATTCGTTGTTGACGCCGTTGTGCACCACGCGGAATTTATTTTCATCAAGGGAGAATTCCTTGGCGATGTCCTTTCGGGTGAAGGCCGACACGGTGATGATGTGGGAAAAGCTTTTGGCCACCTTAAGCTGCATGTTGATGAACGAGTACCAGCGGAACACGCGGAATTTTTGCCGCAGCGTCCTGGCCGCCTTGTATTCTTCCTGCCGGTCCACGGTGATCGGATGGTGAATCGTGGGGATCGTCGGCATGACTTTCTGCGCCAGCCTGCCGATGCCGTAGGACAGGCACTGGTTGTCGTGGACAATGTCGTAATCGCCGCGGTGCTTTTTCAGATAAGCATAAACCCGCTCGCCGAAGGAGAAGGGCTCGGGAAAGCCGCCCGCGCAGACGCTTGCAAACTCGTACAGATTCAGCGGCCGGGCCAGATCCCCAAAGCGCTCCGGCCGGAACAGATGGTCGGGATTGTAAAGATCCAGGCTTGGCATTTTAATCAGGCGGACGCGGTCGTCGAGCTGCGGATAGGGAGGTCCGGAGATGACATCCACAAAGTGGCCTTCATCGGCCAGCGCCTTGCTCAAATGCTTGATATACACGCCCTGCCCGCCGCAGGTGGGATTGCCACGATACGTGAGCAGACAAATCTTCAACGGCCCTGAATTTGAATTCTTTTTCACGCACGGGCCCTTTGAACGATCTTTTGGGAATTTTTGAACATGATGACGATTTCTTTTTCGGATAAGCCCGCGCCGCGGGCGATGTTTACGGCCATGGGGCGGCCTGCAAAATCACCCGGCGCGTGAGCGTCGTTGTTGAGCACCAGATCCGCCCCGCATTTTCCGGCCATGGCGGCCACGTGTCCGTTGGTGTAGCTGTGCCCCCGGCGGGTGGTGATTTCCAGATAAACGCCTTTTTTCGCGGCGAGCTTCGTCTCTTCGCGTGTAATCAGCCCCGGGTGGGCAAGAATATCCACTCCGGCGCGGATGGCGGCCAGATTGGTCCCGGGAGGAACCGGCTCGGTGAGGGTTTCCCCGTGGACGACCACTATCTTCGCCCCCAGCTTTCGGGCTTCGGCCGCAAGCGAAGCGATGTCGGAGGGATCGACATGCGTCAGTTCCACGCCGGGTATCACGAAAATATCGCCTTTTTCCGAAAGCTTGCCGCAAACCCGGACCATTCGCGGAATCACGAAATCGATATTGGAATCATCGACATGGTCCGTAAGCGCGATCGCCTTGTACCCGGCGACAAAGGCCCTTCGGGCCGTCTCCGCCGGGATGAGCGCACCGTCGCTGAAAAGGGTATGTGTATGCAGATCAATCACGTGCCGCCGTCCATGAGCTTTTGAGCTTTTGCAAAAACTAGTGGTCACTTAGCAAATTTGCGGGCGTCCGTCAATAAAGATGATGAAATCACTGAAAATGAAACAATAGTTTTGATTGTGTTTTGCGGGAAAATGACATAGACAGTCCGGCAATTGAGCGGAGAACATTTTCGAATGATGGCCCGGATCGAACGGGGTCCCCGCGACAAAAGAACAGAAGGAGATCGTTTATGCACAAGTTTACACTGGACAAGCCTGACAACCTGATCGACTGGTGGCAGGAAAGCGAAGCGAAGTTTTCCGATCGAAGACTTTTCGGCACCAAGAACAAAAGCGGCGTTTATGAATGGGTCACGTTTGGAGACGTGGGAACCCGCATCCGCAATCTCAGGGCGGGTCTGGCCAAGCTGGACATCAACCGGGGAGATGTGGTCGGCATTATCGCCAACAACCGCGTGGAATGGCCCATTGTGGCTTTCGCCGCCTGGGGGCGCATAGCCCGTTTCGTTCCCATGTACGAAGCGGAACTGGTGCAGATCTGGAAATACATCATTGCCGACAGCCAGATCAAGGTGCTGTTTGTTTCCAAGCCGGAGATCTATGAGAAAATCAAGGATTTCCCGAAGGATATTCCCACGCTGAAGCATATTTTCGTAATCGACGCCGAAGGCGAAAATTCCATGGCCGCCCTGGAAAAGAAAGGCGCCGCCAAACCCGTCGCCGCGCAGGTTCCCACACCGGACGACATCGCCGAACTCATCTACACGTCGGGCACCACCGGCAACCCCAAGGGCGTTCTTCTGTCCCACGGCAACTTCACCAGCAACTCCCTGGCCGGACTGAAAATGTATCCCGAACTGGAAAAAAACGAAGGAAGAGACGTCGTGACCCTGGCCATTCTGCCCTGGGCCCATTCTTTCGGCCAGACCGGCGAACTCTACGCGGTCATCCGTCTGGGCGGCTCCATAGGCCTGGCGGAAAGCCCCGCCACGATTGTCGATGACATCGTCAAAGTGAGGCCCACCTTTCTGGTCGCCGTGCCCCGCGTTTTCAACCGCATCTACGACGGCCTCTGGGCCAAAATGAACAAAGAAGGGGGGCTGGCCAAATCGCTGTTTGTCATGGGCGTGGACGCCGGAAAGAAAAGGCGGGAACTGGCCGCCCGGAACCAATCCGATTTTCTCACCAATCTCAAATTCAAGATCGCGGACAAAATCGTCTTTTCGAAAATCCGGGAAAAGCTGGGCGGCCGGATACTGGGCGCCATGACCGGCAGCGCCGCGATGAATCCGGAAATCGGTCATTTCTTCTTTGACATCGGTCTGCCGGTTTACGACTGCTACGGTCTCACGGAGACCTCGCCTGCCGCAACGATGAACGCCTCCTACGCCTACCGCCTGGGGAGCGTCGGACGCGCCATCGAGAAGGTCAGGATCGTGATTGATTCTTCGGTGGTGGAGGAAGGCGCCACGGACGGCGAAATCATCGTTTACGGCCCCAACGTCATGAAGGGCTATCACAACCGGCCCGAGGACACGGCCGCTTCGATAACGCCCGACGGCGGTTTCCGCACGGGCGACCGCGGCCGCCTGGACAAGGACGGCTACCTCTTCATCACGGGCCGCATCAAGGAGCAGTATAAGCTGGAAAACGGAAAGTTCTGCTTCCCCGTCTCCATCGAGGAAGAAATCTGCCTGTTGCCCCTGGTTCAGCAGGCGGTCATTTACGGATACAACCGCCCCTTCAACATCTGCATCGTCGTTCCCGATTTTGAAGCGCTGAAAAGCTACGCGAAGGGAAAAGGCCTGCCGACGGACATCAAAGCGCTGGTGGAAAGGCAGGACGTGGCGGACATGTACGGCGCGCTGATCACGAGCCACCTCAAAAACAAGTTCGGCGGCTACGAAATCCCCAAAAAGTTTTTGCTGATTGACGAACCGTTCACGCTGGAAAACGGCACGCTGACCCAGACCATGAAACTCAAGCGCAAAGTGGTCCTGGATAAATTTCAGGACCGGATTGAAGCGCTGTACCGATAAACGGATCGTCGCCCGTCACACCGCAATAAAAAAGCCGGCTCCTTTTATGAGAGCCGGCTTTTTTTTGATGATGACAAATGAAATTTATTTAACCGCGTCCTTCAAACCCTTTCCGGCCTTGAAAACCGGAACCTTCTTGGCGGCGATCTTGATGGCTTCGCCGGTCTGGGGGTTTCTGCCTTTGCGGGCCTTTCTCTTGCTGACAGAGAAGGTGCCGAATCCCACCAGGGTTACGCTGTCGCCTTTCTTGAGCGCCTTCTGAATTGCCGCCAACGCAGCGCTGATCGCCGCATCAGCCTCTTTCTTCGTGCTTGTCACTTTTGCCACTTCTTCGACCAATTCTGCTCTGTTCATTGCTCACCCCTTTAAGTTTTATTTTGTAAAACGTTGGCCAATGCTTAACCCTAATTCAAAAAAAAATCTACTGTTTTTTGTAAAATTCATTCGATTATTTTCGTGTATTTTGAGGCCTGAAGGGCTTTCCGGCCGTTTTCCCCCCTGAAGCGCATATCCGCTCTTCATATTTTCCATGTTTTGCTGTAAAGGGAAAACGAATCCAAAGGAATTTGCCTGTCTGGATGACGACGGAAACACGCTGCGCATGGCCCGCAACGCACAGGAGCCCTGGTTCCGGATCAATCCAGGAATCACCCGGCATGGGTGGCGCAGGAAGTTTGCAGGAAACCATAAACCTTAAGGAGAAGATACAGATGAGCGCACAACCGGTAAAAATCCCCACAACCTTAAGCGCGTCGGAATTCTTTCTGAAGATCGTTGAAATCGCGCCGCGGCTTCCGTCGATGATCTTCAACCTGATCAAAGGACTCAAAAGCATCGGCGGCAAAACCAACAACTCCTGGGGACTGGAACTTGAAAAGATCGCCGCCCGGTTCCCGGACAATCCCGCGGTCAAGTCCCCCGACGGAACCCTCACCTACCGGGAGCTGAATGAGCGGGCCAACCGCTTTGCCCATTACCTGATCTCCAAAGGCGTTTCCCGCGGCGATGTGGTGACGCTTTGCTTTGAAAACCGTCCCGAACTGCTGGCCGCCTACTGCGGCTGTTCAAAAGTCGGCGCCATCGCCTCGCTGATCAACACCAATCAGCGTGGAGACTCTCTGGTGCACAGCTTCAATCTCAACCGGGGCAAAGTTGTCCTGATCGGCGAGGAATGCTGCGAGTTTTTCATCGAGGCGCGCGCCGGAATAGATCTTTCCCAATCGACGCTTGGAATGGTCAGGGACGCGGGACAATTCCAGACAAAAGACGTCCCTGACATTACGGGCGAGCTGGCGCGTCAAAGCGGCGCAAACCCCTCCACCACGAAAAGCGTCACCCTGAAAGACACCTCTGCATATGTCTACACATCCGGAACAACCGGGGGCCTGCCCAAGGCGGCGGTCATCATCAACAAACGGACTCTTTCGGCCATGTTCTGGTTCGGGAAATTTGTCATGCCCGTGAAGCCCACGGATACGATTTACATTCCTCTTCCCTTTTTCCACACCAACGCCATCACCGTCGGATGGCCGCCGGCGCTCTATAACGGCGCGGCGGTGGCCCTGCGCAGAAAATTCAGCGCCAGCAAATTTCTGGACGACGTCCGGCAGTTTCAGGCGACGCACTTCGTTTACGTGGGAGAAGTCTGCCGCTATCTGATGGCGACGCCCGCGAAGCCCGACGATCATCAGACGACGCTGAAATACATTTGCGGCAACGGGCTTCGGCCGGATATCTGGATGCCCTTCAAGAAGCGGTTCGGCATTGAAAAAATATACGAGTTTTACGGCGCGGCCGAAGGCGTGGGCGTCTTCACGAACTTTCTGAACATCAACTACAGTGTGGGCACCAGCGTGACGCCTTTTGCCATCGTGGCCTACGACACCGAAAACGACCGGCCCGTCAAAGACGAAAAAGGCTTCCTGAAAAAAGTCGGCAAGGGCGAAACCGGGCTTCTGATCATGGAAATCTCCGAAAAAACCCCTTTCGCCGGGTATTCTGACAAGAAAAAGACGGAAGAAAAAATATTCCGCGACGTTTTCCGCAAAGGCGATCTGTGGTTCAACACCGGCGACATGCTCCGGAACATGGGCTTTGGCCACGCGCAGTTCGCCGACCGGCTGGGCGACACCTTCCGCTGGAAAGGCGAAAATGTGGCCACGCAGGAAGTCGAAAAAGCGATCGACACCTTCCCCGGCGTCAAGCAGTCGGCGGTTTACGGCATCTCCATGCCCGGCAGCGACGGAAAGGCCGGAATGGCCGCCGTCATTCGGGATGAAAACGAGCCGTTCGATCTGGCCCGGCTGGCAGCCCACCTGAAGGCGAGCCTGCCGAAATACGCCGTGCCGATCTTCATCCGTTTCGTTCCGGATTTTGAATGGACCGCCACGCACAAAATCAAGAAGACCAACCTCAAGAATGAGGGCTATGATCCGGCGCAGGTCAGGGAGGAACTGTACGCGCTTCTGCCGGGGAGCGAAACCTATGTGCCCGTCAGTGATGAAATCTATCGCAACGTGACGGCCGGAACGTATAAATTTTAACGTTCGACGCCGTCTCCGGCAAAGGCGGCGGCCAGGCGCCAGGGCGTGCCGTGCAGTTCCACGGTGCGCCATTCCACCGTTTTGAAAATCGGCGCTTCACCGACTTTTCGGTAAAAACGGTAAACGCCCGATCCTTCGCGGGTATCGGCCATTCTGCGGCAAAGGGCAATCAGCTCCGGAAACGGCTGGTATAACGGATCGGTGAAGATGTTGAGTCCGATCTGTTTCGCATCCACGTCATAAATAAAAAGGCCGTCGGTCTGCATCAGGAAAATGGAAACCGGCATGTAGGCGGCGATCGGTCCGATCATGCTCGAAAGCAGGTATTCCGGCGCAAACAGAGCCGAGACCGATCCCGAAAATTTACGGTCTTTTAAAAATACGGGATGATGAATCACGACCGCCCGGGGGCCTTCCACGGACTGGAATGAGCCGCTCAATACAGGCGTGTGGGTTTTGAACAGCCGGACCATGTGCGACTGTCGGCTGATGTCGGCGCCTTCGGACGACCGGTGCGCCGGCGGCTCCACCGCCAGCATGATTCCCGAATCGCTCACCGTCTCACAGTCGATGATATAG
>Ga0209718_1000960_pt1 | contig 35693 bp, 47 predicted proteins | sample AD_JPNAS1_MetaG_FD_184420 | JGI IMG/M metagenome (GOLD analysis project Ga0209718, IMG submission 184420) | Active sludge microbial communities of municipal wastewater-treating anaerobic digesters from Japan - AD_JPNAS1_MetaG (SPAdes) (version 2) | ecosystem: Engineered > Bioreactor > Anaerobic...
AAGCCCAGGGTTCGATTATGACGAATAAGTATGCAGAGGGTTATCCTAATCGCCGTTATTACGGCGGCTGCGAGTTCGTCGATATCGCCGAGCAACTCGCTATCGAACGCGTAAAAAAACTCTTTGGCGTTAATTTCGCCAATGTCCAGCCCCATTCCGGATCACAAGCCAATATGGCTGTTTTCCGGGCCTTGCTTAATCACGGCGACCGCATCCTGAGCATGTCGCTTAGCGACGGCGGACATTTGACGCACGGCTATAAACTCTCCTTCTCCGGAGCCGACTATGAAATCTACTCCTATGGAGTCGATGCCGTTACTGAGATGATAAATTACGACGAAATTGAGCGTCTGGCGCTTGAAGTGAAGCCCAAGTTAATTCTGGCCGGAGCGAGCGCCTATCCGCGGGCGATTGATTTTAAACGCTTTCGCGAAATAGCCGATAAAGTCGGGGCTTTTCTTTTCGTTGATATGGCCCATATCGCCGGCCTGGTCGCCGGTGGTGTTCATCAAAATCCCTGCCCCTATGCCCATGTCGTATCATCGACTACGCACAAGACTCTTCGCGGTCCTCGCGGCGGCATTATTTTGAGCAACGATGCGGAAATTGCCACTAAAATCGATCGGGCCATTTTCCCGGGCATTCAGGGCGGTCCTCTGATGCATATCATCGCCGCTAAAGCGGTTGCTTTTAAAGAAGCTCTCGAACCTTCATTTAAAGATTATGTTAAAAATATTGTTGATAATGCTCACGCCCTCGCCGATGAGCTTAAAAAACTGGGATACAGAATCGTCAGCGGCGGAAGTGACAATCACATGCTTCTCGTCGATTTGAAAGCCTCGATCGGCATGACCGGCGCTGAAGCCGAAAAACTTCTCCATGAAGTCGGCATCACGTGTAATAAGAATTCTATTCCCAACGATAAAGAAAGGCCGATGGTTACCTCCGGTATTCGCCTCGGCACTCCGGCGATGACTACGCGCGGTTTTACAAGTCGGGATTTTCGCCTTGTCGCCACCCTTATCGACGCGGCTTTAAAAAACCGCGATAATGCGGACAAACTGGTCGAAATCCGTCAAAAAGTATTAGAATTAACAAGGGAGCATCCTCTTCCTTATTAATGATGATTAATACCGAATCGAAACTGATTTATCAGATGATTGCCATCGCCATGGGCGTGGCTCTTTCGGTTTTGCTGACAAGCTTTGTCTATATACCGCTTCCGTTCGGCGGATTATTTAATTTTACCGATGTTTTCATCGTCTTATACTCCATGTTTTTTGGGCCGTGGATCGGCGGGGCAGTCGGCGCCTTGAGCGGTTTACTAGTCGATATTATCTTAGGCTACAATTTTTATGCGCCGTTTACCTTTTTTATCAAACTGATTGAAGGCTTGGTCGTCGGCTACTTGTTCTTAAAAATGCCTAAAAAAATTCGCTATGTCGGCCCTTTTATCGGCGGTATCGTGATGGCTGCTCTCTACATCATTCCCGACTTTATCCTCATGCAAAACTGGATTGTGGCTTTGACTTCTTTTGGTATTAACTTACTTCAGGGTTTCCTCGGAGCTTCTTTGGGCATTGGCATTTTCCTCGTTTTGATCAAAGCCAAAGTCCGTCCTCCGACCCGCTCATAAATAAGTATTTATAACTCGACAAGTCCGCGGAATATGGTAGAATTATCCGCGGACTGTTTTTATTACTTGTGAGGTCGATTATGGAAACAATACAGGATTCAAAATTTAAACGGGCATCGCGGCGCGGCGTCCTGGCATTTCAGCACGTCTTTGCTATGTTTGGGGCCACGATTGTCGTCCCGCTTCTCGCCGGGCTATCCGTGCCGATCGGCCTTCTTTCAGCCGGTATCGGAACCATCATCTTTTACTTCTTAACCAAGAAAAAAGTGCCGGTCTTTTTGGGCAGTTCCTTTTCATATCTGCCGGGCATCATCGCCTATATGGTTAGCCAGAATGCCGGCACGGTGGGAACCGAATCGTGGCAGCGGGCCGTCGGCGGACTCGCTCCAGCCATCGCCATAACAGGACTCGTCTATGTTATCCTTTCCATCATCGTCAAATTTGTCGGCATGCAGCGAATTAAAAAACTCTTTCCGCCGGTAGTTGTCGGCCCGATTATTATCGTCATCGGCATGGTTTTGGCTCCGAAAATTCTTTATAACAATGTCATCGGTCAATACACAAACGGGGCGATGGATGCCTGGAAGGCATGGACAATCGCTATCGTCACGCTGCTTTCAATTGTTGCTGTCTCGACGGCATCAAAAGAAAAAAGTTTCTTTCGCGTGACGCCGATTCTCATCGGCTTTGCCATCGGCATCATTACCACTATTACCATCGACATGATTGAACTTTATGCCCTCTCGGGCGATATTGCTAAAACGATTATCTTTTACAAATTTAGCAGTGCCGGCGCACTTGCCAACGGCATTGACTGGAGTCAGATTGTCATCTTTCAAAACATTGGTCAAACCTTTGGTTTTTATAAGTATCTGCGCCTTGACTTGAATGCTGTTTTGCTTATTTCTCCAATCGCTTTTGTCGCTTTCATGGAACACATCGGCGACATCAACGCCAGCAGCGCCGTCTGCGGCAAAGATTTCACTGTTGATCCCGGCATCAATCGCACGGTATTGGGCGATGGTCTGGCGACGGTTTCGGCAGCCTTCTTAGGAGCTCCTCCAAAAACGACATATGGTGAGAACACGGCTGTTTTGGCCATCACCCAAAACTATGACCCCTTCAACTTGTTTTTAGCCGCCATCTTCGCTACCGTGCTCGGCTTTTTCACCATCTTCGGCAATTTGACGCTGACGATTCCGGCACCAGTTATCGGCGGAGCTTCCATCGTCTTGTTCGGCATGATATCGGCCTCGGGACTTAAAACGCTGATTTCCAGTCGTATCAACATGAACAACACGAAGAATATGATCGTCGTATCGGTCATCATGTCGCTCGGCCTCGGTCTAGCCGCTTTATCCCTGGTCGGTGATATCACCGGCAATAATATTTACAAAATCGTCATTGGCAGCGTCGAAATTTCGCCCCTGGCCGTCAGCGCTTTGGCCGGAGTTATTTTGAACCTTGTTTTGCCCGACCGTCAGAAGGAAATTGCGACAATATAATAATTAGCGATTGTTTGTTGCGAAGAAATTGTTTTATCAAGGTGTTTCAACTATCATTTATTAATAGGCGATTAAGCCGAGAACGGAAGAGTGATTTGCTATGTGGGATGCATTAGAGAATATAGGGACTTGGGGTATCCTTTTTGCTGTTTTAATTATCTTCCTCGCCAAAATCGTCGAGGTCACAATCGGCACGCTTCGGCAAATTCTTGTCGTGAAAGGCTATCGCACTCTCGCCGTCTTACTCGCTCTTGTCGAAATCTTTTTATGGGTTTTTATCGCCTCAAAAGTAATCAACGATCTGAGTGTCAACATTTTCTATGGTATCTCGTATGGCCTCGGTTTTGCCGCCGGTGTCTATTTCGGCTCGATCATCGAGCAGAAATTGGCTTTCGGCATGCTCCTCGTCCAGACGATAACAACCGAGAAAAAAGGTGTCGAAATCGCTAATGCCCTTCGCGAAAAAGGTTATGGAGTGACGACTGTCGACGCTAAAGGAAAAGTTGATAGCCGCAAAATCTTAATGGTTTACGCCAATCGCCGCGGCAGCCAGGAAATCGTCGAGCAAGTCATGCTCATCGATCCGACGGCGATGATTGTCACAAACGATGTCGGAACGCTATCCGGCGGATATATTAGAATTAAAAAATCACTGCTAAAATAAAATATTTAGACTAAAAATGGCGACTAAATGGTTAGATCGCCTTTTTTAATCCACCCCAGTTTGCGGAACAATAAATCGATTAAAAAGACGAGTCCGGCCGGCGCGATGATCATCAAAAGCAAAACGCCGAGCCACGCCATCAAAGGGTTATCGCCCATTTCAAGAATGGTTGAGAGCGGTCCAATCAAGGCGCACGTTCCCATGCCGGCTCCGACCGGTGTAGTGTGTAACATAAAGACGGTGGTGGCCAATGGCCCGAGGACGGCAGATACGATAATCGTCGGAAGCCAGATTAATGGTTTGCGCAAGATATTTTTAAATTGCAGCATTGATGTACCGATGCCGACTGAAATGACCTTCCCGACATTATTATCGCGAATAGACATCATCATAAAACCGACCATCTGTGTGCAGCAGCCGACTGCGGCTGCCCCCCCGGCGATACCGCCAAGATTGATGGCGACAGCAATCGCCACCGAAGAGATGGGGGCGGTTAAAATCATTCCCATCACCGAAGAGATAACGACGCCCATCAAGAGGGGTTGATAAGCGGTGGCCGTCTGAATGAACTGACCGAGAATTGTCACAATCCAAGTCAGTGGAACGGCAAACAGAAACGATAAAGCGGCGGCGACAGCGGCGATAAATAAAGGGACGATAATCAGGTCGACCGCCGTTTGCTTTCTAAAGACGAGACGATATAATTCGATGCTGATAACAACGACCAGATAAGCCATTAACGGATTGCCGTTTGTTGATGTTCCATTAATAAAAGGTAATACATATGCGCCATTGTCGATGCCTAAAACCATCGTTGACACCGCACCGGCGACACCGGCGGAGATAATGGCGATTGGTGACAAGTTCTTGAGGGATAAGGCGATACCGATACCGATACCGATACCCATTAATCCTTTGAGAATATTGCCGATGCCGACGATGAACTGAATATTACTTAACGTCCCGATTTGTCCGATGATAACCCCGATAATCAGCGTTGCAAACATACCGATAGCCATGCCGCCCGTCGTTTTTGTCAGGTGGTCCATGAAGCGGGAAAACCATTTTTTCCCGGGTTCAGCGTCCGGTTTCTCGTTATTGAGTTCTTGTTTTTCTTGTTTTGTCATCACGAATTAATATATATAACAGACGATAAAACGCAATCATTTTCGATTTCCCGAAATCTCCCGTCGTGACAAACTATTAATTATTGCGCGGCGTTATGATATTCTTTTATCGTTGTTATGAACCAGAAAAAAAGTCTCTTTCGAGAAATCATCCGCTTCATCATCGTCGGCGTCATCGCCACGGTTTTGGACTATGGCACATATTCTCTGCTCGCTTTAGCGATTCCCGACAGTTGGAGCCCGATTCTTGAAACCGTCATCTGCACGACCATCGGATTTATCGTCAGCGTCATCGCCAACTACCTCCTGTCGGTCATCTGGGTCTTTCAGAATGTCGATCAAAAGGCCGACGTCAAATCAAAAAAGAATATGTTTCTCTTTGTGGTACTCTCTGCTGGTGGTCTCTTGTTAGGAACAGCGGTGATGGTCGGTTTTGAAGCGTTAGCCTCAAATGCCCTCCATGTCGATATCAATAACTGGATTAGCGATTTCCAAATTAATTATTTGCGGTCTTCTGCCTTCTGGCTATTCACACTCTTCTTCGGCATCAAAACGCTCGTCATTTTGTCGTATAATTATATTACGAGGAAAAAGTTGATATTTAAGTCGCCAAAGGAGAATGAAGATGGGCAAATTACGGATTAACATGCTATCGAAAGCCGACTCGGTCGACGGCCAGGGCGTCGGATCGGCTTATCTTGAGCAAGTCGCTCTCGTCAAAGAGTGTGATGACATTTTTAATGTAACAGTTAATGAGGGCGGTTCGAAGTTTGATATCGTTCACGTCCACACTATCAACCCGCAGTATTATTTGAAGATGAATAATAAGCATGTTAATGTCTGCTATGTCCACATGCTGCCCGACACTCTAGATGGCTCGATCAAGCTTCCTAAAGGCCTCTTCAAATTATTTAAGCGCTATGTCACAAAGTTTTATCGCAAAGCCGATGAAATCGTCGTCGTCAATCCGATTTTTATTAATCCCCTCGTCGATCTTGGCATCAAAAAGGACCGCATTACCTATATTCCGAATTATGTTTCAAAAGACCAATTTCATGTCATTAGCGAAGAAAAGCGCATGGAGGTCCGCGATTTATATGGCGTTCCCCGCGACCGGTTCGTTGTTCTAGGCGTTGGTCAAGTGCAAACCCGCAAAGGCGTTTTGGACTTCGTGGAAACAGCTCGCCGCAACCCTGAGATGTTCTTTGTGTGGGCTGGCGGCTTTTCATTTGGTAAGATTACCGATGGCTACAAAGAGCTGAAAGAAATCGTCGATAATCCACCGGCGAACGTCAAATTCACCGGCATTGTCAAACGCGACAAGATGAACGACATTTTTAACATGTCAGATGTCCTGTTTATGCCCTCGTTCAACGAGCTTTTTCCGATGGCCATCCTCGAGGCCGTCAACGCCCATAAACCCGTTCTTCTAAGAGACCTTGATCTCTATGTAGATATTCTCTTTGAAAAGTATGAAAAAGGCCATGGCGTCGATGATTTTGTTCAAGTGTTGCGAAACTTAAAAGCCGATGCGAAAATCTATCAGAAAGCCTCAGAAAATTCGGCATACATCAGCGAATTTTACTCCAAAGAACACGTCCGCGAAATATGGCGAGAATACTATCCGCGCGTCTATAAGAAATACGCTGGCTTAAAAAAATTCCCCAAATAATCTCATATCCTCTTCTCCATCTTTTTTTGCTTTAGTTAAAGTTTTACTTTAGAATAGGAATATGGAAAAAAGAGTAATCAAACGTTACGAATACGAACTTGTGCAACTCTTAAAGCAATCAGAAGAGGTGAGCATTTTTCTTGCTCAGCGCAAAGATCGCTTTTTTACCTTTCGCGAATATCGCCTTGAGGACGCCTATAACGAAGATTTGGCGAAATATAAGAGGATACAAAAAATCGGCGTCAACGTTCAGAAGCTCATCGCCCATGATCGCCAGCTTCTCGTCTTGATTTTCGAACGCTTTCAAGAACCGACCGCCCTCGATGTCTTGGCCAAGGAAGAACTTAAAGAAATATATTTTAAACAGCTTTTCAATATCTATCGTTTTTGCCGCTTTTCAAAAGTTGAACTAAATTATATGCCCAACAATTATATTTTAAAGGGAACGACTCTTTATTATGTCGGCGAGCAGATTACGGATTCGAATGCTTCTCGCAATTTAGAAAACTTCGGGCTTCGCTACTGGATTTATTCCAAAGAAGCGACGGAGCTCCTCGAAAAAAAAGGACATCCCATTGATGCAAAACGCATCCTCAGCGAAGAAGAAGCCAACAAGAGAATTGTCCTACTAAGCGTCACCTATTGGTGATAAACTTAAACCATGCTCGAAAAAATCATCCTCTTTAATTTATCGTCTAATCCCGACCTGACAAAAAAAATCGCCGGACATTTAAAATTGCCGATCGGACAGGTCGAACTCATGCATTTTGCAGATGGCGAAATCATGGCCCGCTCACTGGATTCGGTACGCGGCAAGTCGGTTTATATCATCCAATCTACTTGTTCGCCGGCTTCCGAACGCCTGATGGAGCTTCTGGTGTTCATCGACGGAATCAAAAAAGCCAATGCCAAAGATATCAACGTCGTCATCCCTTATTACGGCTACTCCCGTCAAGACCGCATCGCCCGGCCCCGCGAACCGATTTCGGCGCGCCTAGTCGCCGATTTACTGCAGACGGTCGGCGTTTCTCATCTGATTACCATCGATTTACATACGCCGCAAATTCAAGGGTTTTTCTCGTGCCCTGTCGATAACTTGTCGACAATTCACCTCTTTGCCGCCTACTACCTGAAAAAGCTAAAGCAGATAAAAGTCGACACGAGCGAAATCGTCGTTGTCTCCCCCGATCACGGCAGCGCTCATCGCGGACGCGATTTGGCAACCGCGCTTCCCGGTTCGCAACTTGCGATTGTCGATAAGCGCCGCCCCTCGCCCAATGAGGCAGAAGTCGTCAATATCGTCGGTGATGTCGAAGGCAAAACCTGCATTATTATCGATGACATAATCGACACCGGGGGAACGATTATCGCCTCGGCCAAAGAGCTCTATGCAAAGGGGGCTAACGATATTTTGATCGCTGCTTCTCACGGAGTTTTTTCGCGCGATAATATCGATTCATTAAAAGCGACCGGCATCAGCGATATCGTCATCACCGACAGCATTGAAAAGAATATTCAGGGAGTCAATGTCATCTCTGTTTCTGAAGTTCTCGCCCAAGTCATTACACACAATGAAAGCGGAACCTCATTACCACCCGAGTATCTTGCTTTTTATTAGAAAAAGGCCTTTTTGCATCACTATTTCAGCATTTGCAGCGTAAATGAACAAAGAAAATAGAAATCGTTCAATTATCGAAAGAATCTCCATCAACGCGATGATTGCGTCGATTTACTTTATTTTGACGATGGCCACCTTGCCCGTCTCTTTTATGGGCATGCAGATTCGCATTGCCGAGATGCTCATCCTTCTTTGTTTTTTTCGCAAGGATTTCGTCATTGGCATTTCAGTCGGGACCCTTTTGGCCAACACGATGTCACCGATGTTTGCGTGGGATATGCTCTTCGGAACGCTGGCCACTCTCATCAGCGGCCTTTTAATCGGCTACATGAAGCAGCTGTTTGTCGCCGCCATCATCCCTGTTGTCATCAACGCCTTTGTCGTCGGACTTGAACTACACTTAATTATGGGCTTGCCCTTCTGGCTGAATGTCGGCTTAGTCGGACTCGGCGAATTTATCGCCGTGGCAATCCTGGGTTATCTCATCTTGCTTTTCCTTGGCAAAAACGAGAAGTTTCAAGAAATGATAGGCGCGAATCAAAATTACCGGTTTAAATGGTGACAGCTCATATTTGAACGTCATTTTTTCCTTTGCCGGCAATTTTGATGGCTTTTTAAGAATCAATATTTTACTATTTTGTGTGCTATGGAAAATTTCTTTTTAGAAATCAAGCATGTCTGCCGGCAAACCGGCGCTCGCTACGGAATTTTGCATACGCCTCATGGCGATGTCGAAGTCCCGATGTTTATGCCGGTCGGCACCCTCGCCACCGTTAAAACGCTATCTCCCGAAGAAATTAAGGAATCAGGAGCGGGTGTCATTCTCGCCAACACCTATCATCTTCACCTCCGCCCTGGCGAAGATATCGTCGAAAAAGCCGGTGGCATTCATAAATTTATGAATTATAATGGTCCGATCCTTACCGATTCCGGAGGTTTTCAAGTCTTCTCGCTCATGGAGAACCGCAAGATTAATGAGGAGGGCGTCATCTTCAAAAATCACCTTAACGGGTCAAGGATTGAATTCACGCCTGAAAAAGTAATCGCGATTCAAGAAAAAATAGGTGCCGATATCATCATGTCTTTTGATGAATGCATGCCCTATCCGGTCGAACATAAATATGCTCAAGCAAGCGTCGAACGGACCTTGCGCTGGGCCAAGCGCGGACTTGAAGCCCACATAAGAAAAGACCAGGCTCTCTTCGGCATCGTTCAAGGCAGCGATTTTGAAGATTTGCGTCGCTTGTCGGCCACCGAACTGGCCAAGATGGATTTTCCCGGCTATTCAATCGGCGGAACATCAATCGGCGAACCAAAAGATGTTTTTATTAAAATGGTTGAGCAATCGGTGAAATATCTGCCGCACGACAAACCTCGCTACCTGATGGGTGTCGGCTCGATTGACTTTCTTCTTGAAGGCATTGAAAGAGGCGTGGATATGTTCGACTGCGTTCTTCCCACGCGCATTGCCCGTCACGGCGCACTGATGACCTCGAATGGCCGCGTCAATATTCGCGACGCCAAATATAAAGAAGACTTTTCTCCCCTCGACGCCAATTGCGATTGCTACACATGCAGGAATTATACGAGAGCTTATCTTCGCCACCTCTATGTCAGCGAAGAGATTTTTGGTAAGCGTTTGCTCTCGATTCATAATGTCCGTTTTTTGATATCTTTGATGGAAAAAGCGCGCGATGCGATTAAAGAAGACCGGTTTGGCGATTTTAAAGCCGAAGTATACCGCTCCTTTGGAGGCAGCAAAGGGTTCTGATGGATATTAAACTGTTCGATTTCGACCTGCCCGAAGAACTGATCGCCCAATCCCCCTCCCTTGTGCGTGATAAATCACGAATGATCAGTGTCGATTGCTCCAATCAAACATATCAAGATGAACATTTTTTCGATATCATCAAATATTTAAAACCCGGCGATGTCTTGGTCCGCAACAACACGAAAGTTTTACCAGCGCGCCTGTTTGGAACTAAAGAAGGAACCGGCGCCCATGTCGAGGTTTTACTCCTCCGCGAAATCGAAAAAGATACGTGGGAGTGCTTGACCGGAAATGCCAAAGCAATTAAGAAAGGCACCGTCGTCGTTTTCAAAGAAGGCGTTTTGCGCGCCACTTGCAGCGAAGTCAAAGATGAAGGCATTCGGTATATGAAGTTCGACTATCCGGGCGTATTTCTTGAAGCGCTTGATGAAGTCGGACTCATGCCCTTGCCACCTTATATCAAGAAACAATGCGAAGACAACAGCCGCTATCAAACGGTCTATGCCGAGCGTCTCGGAAGTAGCGCGGCACCGACGGCCGGATTTCATTTCACTCCCGATTTGTTGTCAAAAATTCAGCAAATCGGCGTTGAAATCGTTGATATTACCTTGCATATCGGCCTCGGAACTTTCCGTCCCGTAAAGGTTCAAGATAGCAAAGATCATATCATGCACAGTGAGTATTTCGAAGTTAGTGAAGAAGCTAGCGGAGCTCTTAACAAGGCCAAGAGCGAAGGCCGCAGGATCATCGCCGTCGGCACGACATCGACGCGGACGTTAGAAGCCGTCTATCAAAAGTATGGCCACTTTGTCGCGTGCCAGGAGGCGACCGACATCTTTATTAGCCCCGGCTACAAATTTGTCGCCATCGATGCCCTGATCACTAATTTTCATCTTCCCAGATCAACTTTAATCATGCTCGTCTCCGCCTTTATCGGACGCGAATTTACTATGCAAATTTATGCTCATGCGATAAAAGAAAGATATCGCTTCTTTAGCTTTGGCGACGCCATGTTCATCTATGGAAAACAAAAAGAATTATTATCTTGAGTCACTGAAGGAAATTGAGAAACTCGATAAAAGCGGGCCAAAACCCACTCTTTTACTGCACGCCTGCTGCGCGCCATGCTCGACTTTTACGCTTCTTTTCTTGTGCCCGCATTTTGATATAACTATCTTTTATAACAACTCAAATATTTATCCGCTTAGCGAGTTTGAAAAGCGGCGGGACGAACTGAAAAATTTCTTGAAGGATTTTAAGAAAAAGGAAGGGCATAAAGTCGCGCTGATCATACCGGAATATAACAATGATCAATATAATATTGAATTGGAACCATATGCCGATCTCCCCGAAGGCTCAAAGCGCTGTTTTATCTGCTACGAAAAAAGGATGGATGAAGCTTATGCTTACGCCGAACAAAACGGCTTCGCCTATTTTGCGACCGCGATGACGATTTCCCGCCAGAAAAATTCGCAGATACTGAACGCGATCGGCGAGAAGCTCTCCACACGATATCCAAAGACCAAATACTTCCACAGCGATTTCAAGAAGAATAAAGGTATCGACATCGCCAAAGCCATGCGCGATGAATACGGCCTTTATCAGCAGACTTACTGCGGCTGCAAATATACATTTTTAAAGAAAAAATAATCGTTTTTTGTCTCTTTCTATGTTTTTCGGAATTGCGGCATTCGCATTTTTTGATCAGAAATCAGCAATCGTTGAAGTCATTTCCAATTCGCTTTTTAGAGTATAAATAATATTTATGCTTGACTCAAATACACACACAGGGGTAGTATATAAAACGTTGGCGTCTGCGTTGACATGCGAGGTTGCCGATACACCCACAGGCGTTGTCATGAATGGGTATCGGGTAATTCGCACAGAGCAAGATTCCACAGCCTGGAAACACAAGGAGGAAAGTTCATGGCTAAAACCAAAGTAATTAGGGTTCGCCTCAAAGCTTACGATCACAAGATACTTGATCTGAGCGTCGAGAAAATTCTTGAAGCGGCGAATAAGACGGGTGCTGGTGTCGTCGGCCCCATTCCGCTCCCTACGGAAAAACAAGTCTTCACGATCCTTCGCGCCGTCCACAAGTACAAGGACGCCCGCGAACAATTCGAAATCAGGACTCACAAACGACTCATCGATATTACCAACCCAACCAAGGAAACAGTTGACACCCTGCGTCGGCTCGACTTGCCAAGCGGTGTAGATATCGACATCAAATTATAAAGGAGGTAAGACTGATGAAATCAATCATTGGACGTAAAATGGGCATGACTCAAGTCTTCGCTGAAGACGGCACCATGTACCCCGTCACCGTCATTGAAGTCTTACCAAATGTCGTCACTCAGCTAAAAACCGCCGACAAAGAAGGCTATACCGCCGTCCAAGTCGGTTATGAAGATGAGCGTGAATCACGGGCCAACAAATGCGAAAAAGGACACTTTGCCAAAGCGAATGTCACCCCCAAGAAGCATTTGGCCGAACTTCACGGCGACGAACTGGCAGGTTACAAAGTCGGAGACGCAATTACCGCGGATTTATTCCATGCGGGCGAAATTGTCGATGTCATCGGCGTGTCGAAGGGCAGAGGTTTTCTCGGTTCCATTCAGCGCTACGGACATAAAATTGGACCGAAAGGTCACGGTTCCGGATATCACAGAGGCGTTGGTTCCATGGCTCTTAACGGCCGTCCCAACAACCGCGTGCTCCCGGGCAAGAAGATGGCTGGTCACCACGGCAATCAAAGCGCCACCATCCTCAATCTCCTCGTCATCAAAGTCGACGCCGAGAAAAACTACATCTTAGTCAAAGGATCGGTACCCGGCGCGAAAAAGTCGCTCGTCACGATTCGCAGTGCCGTCAAGGAACAACTTGGCGAAAAGCAGATTGTCAAAGATTTAATAAACCGCACCCCTGCGGTGAATGCCGTTAAAGAAGAAGTCGCTCCGGCCGCTCCTGAAGTTAAGGAAGCGCCCGCGGTCAGCGAAGCGAAAGGAGAATAACCATGGCTGAAAATAAAAAAGTCAGTGTCCCGGTTTACAACCAACTAGGTGAAAAAGTCTCCACCGTTTCCCTCAAAGGCGAAGTCTTCAATGTCGAAGTCAACAACAGCGCGATGTTCGATGCCGTCAATGTCTATCGCTCCAACATGCGCCAGGCGACTTCTAAAACCAAAAAACGCGATGAAGTATCAGGCGGAGGCAAAAAACCCTGGCGTCAAAAAGGCACAGGACGCGCTCGCGCCGGCAGTTCACGCTCGCCCATCTGGGTTGGAGGCGGCATCGTCTTCGGTCCGACCGGCGATCAAAACTACACGTTACAGCAAAACAAAAAAGAACATCGTCTTGCCCTCAAGTCAGCGCTGACGCTCAAAGTTAAAGACGGCCTTAAAGTCGTCGATAACCTCGAGTTAAAAGAGATTAAGACTAAATCGTTTGTCGAAATCGTCAAAGCCCTCAAAGCTGAAGGCCGCATCCTCGTCGTCCTCACCGATGTCGAAGAAAATCTCGCCCTCAGCGCCCGCAACTTGACTAATGTGACGATTACAGTCCCCACCAATGTGTCCGTCTATGACTTGCTCAACAATCAATCGGTTATCATGAGCAAGGCAGCGGTCAAAGCTCTCGAGGAGGTGCTCATCTAATGGCTGCAAAGAAAAAAGTCGAAGCGAAGAAAGTCGAAAAACGGTTTGCAAAAGCAACCCTTCAAGACTTTGATACGATTCTTCGCCCGGTCATCACCGAAAAGACGATGGCCCTCATGCAAGAGAAAAACCAGGCGACCTTCAGAGTTGCCCCCAATGCTAACCGCACACAAGTTAAGTTAGCCTTCGAACGCGTGTTCGGAGTCAAAGCTACGGAAGTTCGCATTCTAAACGTCCTTCCCAAGAGTACCCGCCGGGGCGGCCGCTATGAAGGCAAAATCTCCGGGTACAAGAAAGCGATCGTGACCGTCGCCACCGGCGAAGCCCTCGATCTCTTCAAGGAATAGCCTCCATGGCTCATTATAGGAGAAATTAAATGTCAATCAGAAGTTATAAACCGACGACGCCAAGCCGTCGCAACATGACGAACTCGACGTTTGAAGAAATCACTAAAAGCACTCCTGAAAAAAGTCTTCTCAGCAAGCTGACAAAGACCGGCGGCCGGAATAACCAAGGTGTTATTACCACGCGCCACATTGGTGGCGGCCACAAACGCAAGTACCGCCAAATCGATTTCAAGAGAAACAAAGATGATCTCGTCGCCATCGTCAAGGCCGTCGAATATGACCCCAATCGCAATGCCAACATCTGCCTCGTCAGTTATCTCGACGGCGAGAAAAGATACATCTTGGCGCCCAAAGACTTAAAAGTCGGCGATCGCATCATCTCGAGCAAGGTGGCTGATATTCAAATCGGCAACGCCATGGAACTCGGCAACATTCCTGAAGGAACAGTCGTCCATAACGTTGAGTTAAGTCCCGGCAAGGGCGGTCAGCTCTGTCGCGCCGCGGGCACAAGCGCTCAAGTATTAGGTAAAGAAGACAAATATGTCATCGTCCGCCTCGCCAGCGGTGAAATGCGCAAAATTTTACAAACTTGCCGCGCCACCATCGGCAGCGTCGGAAACGAAGACTACAGCCTCATCAACAAAGGCAAAGCTGGCAAAACGCGCTGGCAAGGCACTCGCCCGACCGTCCGCGGTTCCGTCATGAACCCGGTTGACCACCCCCACGGCGGTGGTGAAGGTAAATCACCGGTTGGACGCGATGCGCCCCGTACCCCTTGGGGTAAACGCGCCCTCGGCGTCAAAACGAGAAAAACCAAGAAAGCATCGACGCGGCTCATCGTCAGACGTCGCAATGCTAAATAGAAGCGAAAGGAGTAATCAATTATGGCACGTAGTTTGAAAAAAGGACCGTTCTGCGACGCTCACTTAATGAATAAGGTGCGCAAGCTGAACGCCGCCAACCGCAAAGAGATTATTAAGACGTGGTCACGTCGCAGTACCATCTTCCCCGAATTCATTGAACACACTTTCGCCGTCTATAACGGCCGTGAACACATCACCGTATATGTTACCGAAGATATGGTCGGTCACAAATTGGGCGAATTCGCCCCGACCAGAACCTACCGCGGTCACACCGGTCACACCGCCGAAGACAAAGCAGCCACGGCTGCCAAATAAGGAGGACCTATGGCAGAAAAGAAACCAGTAACTCGCAAAAAAGCCGTCAAACCGGCCAAAGTCGAGGAAAAATCCGCCGCTCCGGCCAAACCCAAAGTTACCGAAGCCCGCGCCGTTGCCTATGATGTCCGCCTCACTCCGCGCAAAGCCCGCATGGTCATCGACTTAGTCCGCGGCAAAGATCTGAACGTCGCCCTTGGCATCCTCGCCAACGTCAACCGTTCCGCTTCGCCCGCCGTCAGCAAAGTCATCAAAAGTGCCGCGGCCAACGCCATCAACAACTTCGCTATGGAAGAAAGCAAACTTTACATTCACACCATCTACGCTAACGATGGCTTGAAAATGAAAAGATTCATGCCGCGCGCTAAAGGTTCATCGTCAGGCATCATCAAACGGACATGTCACATTTATGTGACAATCAAGAGCAGATAGGAGCAGCACATGGGACAAAAAGTTAATCCAGTCGGACTACGCGTCGGCATCAACAAGGATTGGAATTCTCGTTGGTTCGCCGATCGCAAAGAATACCCCGCCTTCTTAAAAGAAGACATGGTCATCCGTCAGTATCTTGAAAAGAACCTCAAAGCCGCTCTCCTCTCGCACATCGAGATCGAAAGAGCTAAAACCGATAAAGGCCACACCGTCAACATCTTCTGTTTCGTCGCCCGTCCGGGCGTCGTCATCGGACAAGACGGAGCCAATATCAACCGCATCAAAAAAGAACTCGGTAAGAAAATAGCGACCGCTAATGTTCGCATCGACATCGTGGAAGTCAAAAATCCCGATCTCGACGCTCATCTCGTCGCTCAATGGATCGCCTCGGAGTTAGAAAACCGCGCCTCGTTTAGAACGGCGCAGAAAAAAGCCATTCAAAGAGTCCGCAAGGCCGGCGGCAAAGGTATCAAAACCGAAGTCTCGGGCCGCTTAGGCGGAAACGATATCGCCAGGAGCGAAGGTTATAAAGAAGGCATTATTCCTCTTCATACCTTGCGCAGTGATATTGATTATGCGCATACGGAAGCAACTACCACTTACGGCCGGCTCGGCGTCAAAGTCTGGATCTGCCGCGGTGAAATTCTTCCCGAAGAGAAGAAAACGAAAACGGAAGGAGAATAACATCGATGCTACAACCGAAAAGAGTCAAATATCGGCGTCCGCACGGAATTAGCTACGAAGGAAAATCAAAGGCCGGCAACGAAATCGCCTTTGGTGAGTACGGTCTCCAAGCCGTGACCGGCGGGTGGATTAACGATCGTCAGATTGAAGCCGCTCGTATCGTGCTGAGCCGTTATACGCAGAGAGCCGGGAAAGTATGGATTCGCATCTTCCCGCATCTGGCAAAAACAAAAAAACCAGCCGAAGTCCGCATGGGTTCCGGCAAAGGCAATCCTGAAAGCTGGGTTGCCGTCGTAAGAACGAACCGCATTATGTTTGAGATTGGCGGCGTCGAAGAAAAGGATGCGCGCAAAGCGCTCCGCCTCGCCGCCTACAAACTGCCGATCAAGTGCAAGGTCGTCGCGAAGGAAGCGAAGGGTGAGTAATTATGAAAATTAGCGAACTGCGCGAAATGAGTAACGAAGAACTTAACGAAAAAGTTTACTTGCTCAAAGAACAACTATTCAATCTTCGCCGCAAAAAAGCCGTCGGCCAATTAGAGCACGGCGAAGAAATCCGCAGAGTCCGCAAGGACATTGCCAAAGCCTACACCATTCAGCGCGAGCGCGAATTAGGCATTAAATAAGGAGGAACCGAAACATGGAAAACAGAGTCGCACGTCCGACCTTCACCGGCGTCGTCGTCAGTGACAAAATGGACAAAACAATCGTCGTTTTGGTTCAGACCCACAAAAAACACGCCAAATACATCAAGCGCGTCAAATACGGCAAAAAGTACTATGCCCACGATGAGAATAACGAAGCCAAAGTCGGCGACACCGTCACGATTATGGGCTGCCGGCGCCTAAGCGCCACCAAGCGTTATCGCTTAGTGAGCATCGACCTCAAAGCCGTCGAATCGATCAAGGCCGCTGAAGCCGAACTTCTCCTCGAGGAAAAAGAGGGCGTCAACGCCGTCGAACCCGAAGCGGAAGTCAAAGCTGAAGCTGGCGAAGAGAAGAAAGCAGAATAGGAGCAGACTATGGTTCAAAATGAAACAAATCTAGTCGTCGCTGACAATTCTGGCGCGAAAAGCGTGCGCATCTTCCGCCTTTTTGGCGGTGGTAACCGCAAATCTTCGTCCATCGGCGACATCGTCATGTGCGCGGTCAAAACCGCCACGCCTAACGGCAAAGTTAAAAAAGGCGAAATCGTCCGCGGCGTCATCGTCCGCACGAAATACCCTATCAACCGCCCCGACGGTTCGACCATCAACTTTGATGATAACGCGATTGTTCTCATCAACGAAGACGGCGCTCCTCTCGGCACGCGCGTCTTCGGTCCTGTCGCCCGCGAATTACGCGATAAAGGCGAAGGATTCATGAAGATCGTCTCCTTGGCGACCGAAGTATTATAAGGAGTGAACCCATGAGAATTAAAAAAGGTGACAAAGTCATCGTCATCACCGGCGGCGACAAAGGCAAAGAAGGCATCGTTCAAGCCGTCTTCCCTAAAACGCACAAGGTGGTCGTCGAAGGCGTCAACGTTCACAAAAAACACCGCAAGCCGACCCAGAAGACACCGGAGGGTTCCATCGTTGAGATCTATGTCCCCATCGATGTCAGCAACGTCGCCCTCATCGATCCCAAAACCAAAAAAGCCACGCGCGTGACTTATAAAGTGGAAAAAGATCAAAAGGTCCGCATCGCTAAAGCCAGCGGATCTAAATTAGATTAAGGAGGTAGCTAAGTTATGGAAGAAGAAAAGAAAACCGTAGCCCCAAAAGCTACCGCGACAAAAAAAGCCGCCGCTCCAAAAGAAGCAGCCGCCAAAAAAACTGCCGCCCCCAAGGCGAAAGTTAAAAAAGACGAAGTAAAAGAAACCAAGGTTGTCAAAGAAGCTCCAAAAGCCGCTGCCCCAAAAGCCGAAGCAAAAGCCGAAGCTCCTAAGGTTGAAGCCCCCAAAGCCCCCAAGGCCGAAGTGAAAAAAGAGGCTCCTAAAGCCGAACCAAAAGTTAAGGTTACCAATCGTCTAAAAGTAAAATACGAGCAAGTCGTTCTCCCCAAATTGATGGCCAAGTACAACTTCAAATCCGTCATGGAGAGCCCCAGACTTGATAAAATCGTTATCAATGTCGGTGTCGGAGACGCCATCGTCAACGCCAAAGTGCTAGATGATTCAGTCCGCGAACTGCGCGAAATCGCCGGTCAGCAACCCGTCATCACCAAGGCCAAGAAATCAATCGCCAACTTCAAATTAAGAGAAGGCCAGGCCATCGGTTGCAAAGTGACCTTGCGCGGTACGAGAATGTATGATTTCCTCGATAAGCTCGTCTCCATCGCCCTACCTCGCGTCCGCGACTTCCGCGGTGTGAGCCGCAACGCCTTCGATGGCCACGGCAACTACACCCTCGGCGTCAAAGAGCAGTTGATCTTTCCCGAAATCGATTATGACAAGGTCAACAAAATCAGAGGGATGGATATCGTTATCGTCACGACGGCGCGAAACGATGATCAGGCGTTCACTTTATTAAGTGAACTCGGAATGCCGTTCCGCAAATAGGAGGAGAGAACATGGCCAAAACAAGTCAAAAGGTCCGCTGGGCCCGACCGAAGAAATTCAAAGTTCGTGAATACACGCGCTGCGTTCGCTGTGGTCGTCCTCACGCCGTCTATTCAAAGTTTCATTTATGCCGCATCTGCCTGCGCGAATTAGCCTATAAAGGCGAAATCCCAGGTCTTAAGAAGTCGAGCTGGTAAAGGAGGAAAGAAACATGATGACAGATCCCATCGCCGCCATGCTTACGACCATTCGTAATGCTAATGCGCTGCGCTATGAAAGTGTTACCGTTCCTTCGAGCAAGATGAAGGTGGAAATCGCCAAGATTCTCCTCGAAGAAGGTTTTATCCTCGACTACAAAGTTCTCGGCGATAAGAAAAAAGATTTAAGTTTAACCCTCAAATACGCCGCCAACAAAGAGCGCGTCATCTCTGGTTTGAAACGCATTTCCAAACCCGGTCTCCGCGTCACCGTCGGCTGCGAAAATCTCCCCCGCGTCTTAAGAGGACTCGGCGTGGCGATCATCTCGACGAGCAAAGGAGTCATGAGTGACAAAAAAGCCCGAACCTTAGGGATCGGCGGCGAAGTTGTCGCTTATGTGTGGTAATTGATATGTCACGTATCGGCTATAAAGTTATCGATCTCCCGAGCACCGTCACCGTCACCGTCAATGACGGCGTCGCTCTCGTCAAAGGTCCCAAAGGAACTCTGGAAGTCAAGGTTCCCGCCTCTATCGACTTAAAAATCGAAGGCGCTTTAATTCACGTTTCGCGTGAAAACGAAGAGCGCCAGACCAAAGAAAATCACGGCACCTTCCGCGCTCTTCTTCACAACGCCATCGTCGGCGTTTCCGAAGGCTTCAGCAAGACGCTTGAAATCGTCGGCATCGGCTATCGGGCCGCGCTTAAAGGTCATGATTTACTCTTGAATATTGGCTTTGCCCACGATGTAATCGTGACTCCGGAACCGGGTGTTAAAATCACCTGCAAGACGGCCAACATCGTCATCGTTGAAGGCATCGACCGCCAGGCGGTTGGCCAAACCGCCGCCCGCATCCGCGAAGTTCGCAAACCCGAACCTTACGGCGGCAAAGGCATTAAATATGCCGGCGAACACATCATTCGCAAGGAAGGTAAGCGCGCCAGCGCTAAGAAATAGTGGGAGGTAAGGTATGATTAAAAAATTATCTAAAAATGTCGTCCGTCAAAGACGCCACGCCCGTGTTCGCGAGAAGATCTCCGGCACCGCGGAAATGCCCCGCCTCTGCGTCTATCGCTCCAACGCCAACATCGAAGCTCAAATCATCGATGATGTCAAAGGAGTTACCTTAGCTCACGCTTCTTCCTCGGCTTTAAAACTCGCGAACGGCGGCAACGTCGAAGCGGCGGCTAAAGTCGGCGAAGCAATCGCTAAAGTCGCATTAGAAAAGAACATCAAAACCATCGTCTTTGATCGCGGTGGTTATGCCTATCACGGCCGCGTTAAGGCCCTGGCTGAAGCCGCCCGCAAAGCCGGCTTGCAATTTTAAGGAGAAAGAACATGGTAGAAAAAGAACTTGAAGGCGTCGCTACAGTCGCCGCAACTCCCGAAGCTCCAGGTGCCGCTCCTGAAAAACCAGCTTTTAACCGCGGTCCCCGCGGTCCTCGCGGTCCCCGCCCCCAAGGCGAGCGCCGTCCCGGCCGCCGTCCGATGCGAGACGAGCCCAAAGAATATGAAGAGCGCGTCGTCAGCGTCAACCGCGTCAGCAAGACGGTCAAAGGCGGACGCAAAATGCGCTTCTCCGTCCTCGTCGTCATCGGTAACGGCAAAGGCAAATACGGTTTTGCTATTGGCAAAGCCGCCGAAGTCCCCGATGCCATTAAAAAGGCTCTTGAAAAAGCCCGCAGTAACACCTTTACCTTTAAGACTTCCAAAGGCGATACGATCGCCCATGAAATCATCGGTAAGTTCGGCGCCTGCAGCGTCTTTCTAAAGCCCGCGACCGAAGGTACCGGTATTATCGCCGGCGGCCCGGTTCGTGCTATCCTTGAACTAGCCGGCATCCGCAACGTCTACTCGAAAGTTTACGGCAGCCGCGCTCCCATCAACATCATTCGCGCCACGCACCATGGTTTAAGCAATCTTAAATCATATGCGAAGGTCAAAGAATTGCGCAAATAACCTGGAGGCATGAACATGAAGCTACATGAATTAGAACACGCCGAAGGCGCCCGAACCGCTCATTACCGCAAGGGTCGCGGCATCGGTTCCGGAAACGGCAAGACATCCGGCAAAGGTCACAAAGGCCAAGGCGCCCGCACCGGCGGCAAAAAAGCTCCCGGTTTCGAAGGCGGTCAGAACCCGATTTATCGCCGTTTGCCGAAATTCGGTTTTCAGAACATCAACCGCGTCGAATTCGCCAGCGTCAACATCGAGAGATTAAACGCGTTTGAAGACGGCACGGTCGTGACCTCGGCGCTCCTCGTCGAAAAAGGCCTCGTCCGCAAGGAATATGACGGAGTAAAAATCCTCGGAGGCGGAAAGTTGACCAAAAAACTGACGGTGCAAGCCCACAAGTTTTCGAAGTCCGCAAAAGAGGCGATTGAAAGCGCCGGTGGCACCGTCGAGGTAATTTAACATGAAGAAGCTGGTCTCGGTCTTCAAAAATAAGGAAATCGTCAGTCGCATTTTCTTCACGATCATGATCTTGTTCGTGATTCGCATCGGAGCGGCCATCACCGTTCCCGGTGTGACCGTCAGCGAGGAATTATCCAAGGCGCTTGAAACCGCCAATATGATCTCGATGATGGATATGCTCGGCGGCGGTGCTCTCAGCAATTTCTCAATCTTTGCTCTAGGCGTCAGTCCTTACATTACGGCCGGAATTATTATTCAGCTTCTGTCCAAAGACGTTTTGCCGGCTCTGACCGAACTTACCAAGCAGGGTCAGTACGGCCGCAAAAAGTCGGAGATGGCCACCCGTTATCTCACTCTCCTTTTAGGAGCTGTTCAGGCCTATGGCATCATCAAAACGATGGAGAACAGCCAGTATATCACCATCAACATGGAACTCAATTTCTGGGCTTATGCCTATATTGTCACCATCATCCTCGCCGGAGCGATGTTGACGATGTGGCTCGGTGACCAAATCACCTCCAAAGGCCTCGGAAACGGTATTTCCGTCATCATCTTCGCCGGTATCGTCCGCAATCTCCCGATTCAGATTGCCACCGCTTATCGCAAGTGGGTCGAACAGAATATGGGACACGGCACGAATGAACTCGTCAAAGGCTCTTTCCAATTCGGAATTTACATCCTGGCATTCGTCTTGATCATCGCCTTCGTCGTCTTCATCGAGCTGTCCAAGCGCAAGATTCCCGTCCAGCACTCCGGCAAAAGCGGCGGTCAGGGGCAATCGATGTCGAAAGCCTCGTTCCTACCGATTAAACTCAACTCTTCAGGCGTTATCCCCGTCATCTTCGCGAGCTCGATTTTAATGGCGCCATCCGTCATCGCAAGTTTCGTGAGCACGGATACCAACGCCGCCTGGCTCAAGATTTTCTCCTATAGCGAAATGACCGAGATGCCGGGTATCAACGACACGACATGGGGCATGCCCTGGGGCCTGCTCTTATATTTAATCTTAATCGTCGTGTTCTGCTTCTTTTACGCCAACATGCAAATCGCCCCGGAAACCCTGGCTGATAACTTTCGGAAAAACGGCAGTTACATTCCCGGCATTCGCCCCGGAATCGAAACTGAGCGCTATGTCAAGAAAGTCGTCAACCGCGTCACCGTCATGGGTGCGATCGCCCTGGCCTTCATCGCGGCCTTACCCGTCGTCTTGACGCTGAGCGGCATCTTTGGTGAGAGTTCAAGTCTCGCCATCGGCGGCACAGGCTTAATCATCGTGGCCGGTGTGGCTATCGAAATAAACAACCAGATTGACGGCTTATTAGCCGGCAAGAGCTTCGAGGAAGCCTCGCAAGGAGCGCGCCGCCGATGAATATTATCCTGATGGGCCCGCCCGGCGCGGGCAAAGGCACGCAAGCGAAACGCTTGATTGCCAAATACGATATACCGCATATTTCCACCGGAGATATGTTTCGCGAGGCGATGAAGCAGGGCACCGCGCTCGGCTTACTCGCCAAGCGGTATATAGACCAGGGACATCTTGTTCCTGATGATGTGACAATTGGTATCGTCCGTGAGCGACTGGCGAAACAAGATTGTCAGAAAGGCTATCTTCTCGACGGTTTTCCGCGGACGATTCCCCAAGCTGAAGCTTTGGAAATCCTGACCAAAGAAATCGGTCGCGAACTAGAATTCGTCATCAATATCGACGCCGACGAAAAAGAGCTCGTCCGCCGCATATGTGGAAGACGCGTATGCAAAGTGTGCGGAACGCCCTATCACGTCGACACGATGAAGCCGAAAGTCGATGGTGTCTGCGATGTGTGCGGCGGTCCTTTAATCCAAAGAGCCGACGACAACGAGGAAGCGCTGAAAGTGCGCCTCGGCCACTACTATGAACAGACTAAGCCATTGCTTGATTTCTATGCAAAACGCGGCCTTCTGACGTCATTTGACGGCACAAAAGACCTCAACGTCCTGCTTCAGGAAATCTCTTCGCTCATCGAGGCTAAGACTAGATGATCATCGTCAAATCGCCGCGAGAAATTGCCCTCATGCGCGAGGCCGGACAAGTCGTCGCCAAAGTCTTTGAAAAACTAGCGACCATCATCCGCCCCGGCATCAGCACGCAAACGATCGCCGATGAAGCCGAAAAGATTATTCGAAGTTATCATGCCTCGCCCACCTTCCTTGGCTACAACGGCTTTAAGGGCGCCATCTGCGTCAGCGTCAATGACACGCTCGTCCATGGCATTCCGAACAAACATCACTTATTAAAAGAAGGCGATATCGTCTCCTGTGATGTCGGCGCCACCCTTAAAGGTTATGTCGGTGATGCCTGCCGGACGTATCCGGTCGGCAAGATCAGCAAGGAAGCGGCTCGTTTGCTTCGCGTCACGGAAGAGAGTTTCTTCAAGGCGGTGGCCCTCATTAAACCGGGCATCCACTTAGGCGACATCTCCCACGCGATTCAAACCCACAACGAGGAAAACGGTTATTCCCTCCCTCGGGAATATACAGGTCACGGCATCGGTCAAGCCCTGCACGAAGACCCCTATATTCCAAATATTGGCGAACCCCATACGGGGCCAGTATTAAAAGAAGGAATGTGCCTCGCCATCGAACCGATGGTCGCCCAGGGTCAGCCCGAGGTGATCGTCAGCAACGATGGTTGGACCGTTAAGATGAAAGACGGTTTGCTCTCGAGTCATTACGAGAACACGGTCGCCGTCACCAGCACCGGTTATGAAATACTGACCATGCTGAAACAAGGAGGAAACGAAAATGGCTAAAACAGATGTCATTGAAGTCGAAGCAACAGTCGTCGAGGCCTTGCCCAACGCCCAATTTAAAGTCAAACTTGAAAACGGCGTCACTATTCACGCCCATGTCTCGGGGAAAATCCGCATGCATTACATCCGCATTCTCCCGGGCGATGTCGTCACGGTCGAAATCTCACCCTACGACTTAACGAGAGGACGTATCACCTTTAGATACAAAAACCCAAGCTCTTCGTATACGAAGAAATAACACGGAGGAACAATTTATGAAAGTAGCACCTTCAGTCAAACCGATCTGCGATAAATGCAAGGTCATCAAACGCAAAGGCAAAGTCATGGTCATTTGCGAGAATCCCAAGCACAAGCAGAGACAAGGTTAAAAGGAGTAAAACAAATTTATGGCACGTATTGTCGGAGTAGACATACCCAACGAAAAAAGAGTCGTCATCGCCCTCACCTACATTTTTGGTATCGGGACGACGAAAAGCAAAAAGATTTTAGCCGCCTGCAATGTCAGCGAGGATATTCGCGTTAAAAACCTGAGCGAAGAACAGCTGACTTTGATTCGCGCTGAAGTTGCCAAGCACCGCGTCGAAGGCGATCTTCGCCGCGAAGTCGCTTTAAACATCAAAAGACTTACGGAAATCGGCTGCTATCGCGGCATCCGTCACCGCAAAGGCTTGCCGGTTCGCGGCCAGAGAACAAGAACCAATGCCCGCACCCGCAAAGGCAAGAGAAAAACCATCGCCAACAAGAAAGTGGCCGCCAAATAGTAGGAGGGCATAAAAATGGCAAAAGCTAAGAAAACAACCACTCGTAAAAAGAAGATTAAACGGTCGTTTACCAAGGGCGTCGCGCACGTCCACTCGACCTTTAATAACACCATCGTGACGATTACCGATGAACTCGGTAACGCCATCGCCTGGAGCAGCGCCGGAGCCCTCGGCTTCAAAGGCGCCAAGAAATCGACTCCTTTCGCCGCCGGTCTCGCCGGCGAAGCCGCCGCCAAGATTGCCTTTGAACAAGGCCTCAGAAGCGTCGATGTCAACGTCAAAGGTCCGGGCCCGGGTCGCGAATCCGCCATCCGCTCGTTACAAGCCGCCGGCCTCGCGATTCAGACAATTACCGATACGACCCCGATTCCGCATAACGGATGCCGTCCGCCAAAGCGTCCTCGCGGTTAATGAAAGGAGATAGTCACAATGGCAAAATTACCTCGTCCGTTTGAAAAAATGACATTCAAAACCGCTATCGTCGATAGCACTGCGAACTATGGCAAGTTCGTTATCGAACCGCTCGAAAGAGGTTTCGGCCTGACCGTCGGAAACGCTCTTCGCCGCGTGTTATTAAGCGCCCTGCCCGGCGCCAGCGTCTACGCCGTCGAAATCGAAGGCGCCCGCCATGAATTCTCAGCCCTTCCCGGCATTGAAGAAGACGTGACAGCCATTATCTTAAATCTTAAAGATTTAGTATTAAAGATTGACGATGATGACGAAAAATCCAAGAAGATTGAAGTCGACATCAAAGGCCCCGGCGCCCTTAAAGCCGGCGACCTCGTCTTGCCCGCTTTCGTCTCGGTCGTCAACCCCGACTTAGAGCTCGCTCATCTCACCGACGAAGGTCACCTGAAGATGACGATGTTTGCCCGCAACGGCCGCGGTTACGTGACCAGCGAAGGCAACAAACTCGCCCGCACCCACCAGCAAGTGGGCGTCATCGCCACCGACTCCAACTATTCGCCGATCACCAAGGCCAGTTATGTCGTTGAACCGACTCGCGTCGGACACGACTCGAACTTCGACCGCCTGACCCTTGAAGTGTGGACGAACGGTTCCATGACTCCGCAGGATGCCGTCGCTTTATCAAGCCGCATCTTGATCGGGCACTTCGAAGAATTCCTGAAGCTTCAAGAGTTAACTCGTGATATCAACATTATCAAAGAGGTTGTCGAAACCCCGGTCGATGATGTCGGCGACAAAGCGATCGAAGAACTCGATCTCTCCGTCCGCAGCTACAACTGCCTGAAGAGAGCCGGCATTCAGACGATTCGTGAACTCATTCAAAAGAGCGAAGAAGAAATGATGAAAGTCCGTAACCTCGGCAAGAAATCATTAAAAGAAATTAAAGATAAGTTAGTCGAGATGGGACTCAGTTTCCGCGACTACATCGCAGAGTAGGAGGCACCATGGCAGCACAAGGACGTAAAAACGTACACGGCAAAACCGGTGTCCGCTTCAAAGCCGCTTATACCGCGAGCAAACGCAAAAACATGCTCCGCAACGTCGTCACCGAACTGATTGTTCACGAAAAAGTCGTCGTTACCTCAGGAGTTGTCAAAGAGCTCAAAAAACTCGCTGATCACCTCATTTCCCTTGCAAAACGCGGGGATTTGCACGCCAGACGGCAGGCCGCCAGCGTTCTCCGCAAGGTCGTCATCGATGAGAAAGAAAGCCTTACCGCTTTAGATAAATTGTTTGATGATCTCGGCCCGGCCTTCAAGGCCCGCAACGGCGGTTATACCAGAGCGCTCAAAGCCGATAACCGGCGCGGCGATAACGCCAAACGCGTATTGGTGACCTGGGTTCGCTAGGATACAAAACCGATCAAAACGGCTCGCAAGGGCCGTTTTTTCATGTCAAGACGCCTGTGCAGGCATATCTTTTTTATCGTAAATCGAGGTGCTACAATGAATTTAAATATAAGGAGTTTCCCATGAGCAAGAAATATTTGCAGGAACTAGAACCGGGCTATACGCCTCTAACGGTTTGTGAGGAGGCGAGCCGGTGCCTTCTTTGCCTTGACGCTCCGTGTTCAAAAGATTGCCCGGCCGGCACCGATCCCGGCCGCTTTATCCGCGCGGTGAGATTCCGCAATTTTAAGGGTGCCGCCGAAGTCGTCCGTGAAAATAATGTTCTCGGTTCGATTTGTGCTCGCGTCTGTCCGACCGAAAGATATTGCCAAAAAGGGTGCGCTCGCTCGGGAATTGATGTTCCGATCGATATCGGCCGCATTCAGCGCTTTATCACCGACTTTGAAGAAACTAATGGCATGAAAATCCTCAAAAAAGGAAAACCGAACGGCAAGCGCGTTGCGATCATCGGAAGTGGCCCGGCCGCCCTGCAGGCAGCGGCCTCTCTCGCCCGCCTCGGCTACGAAATTAATCTATATGAAAAAGAAGCAAAGGCCGGCGGATATCTTCGCTATGGCATCCCAGAATACCGCCTTCCGACGCATATCGTCGATAAAGAAATTGAGTACGTGACCGAATTAGGGGTTAAAATTCACTTAAATACGACAGTCGGAAAGGATATCAGCCTCGATAAACTGAAGAGCGATAATGACGCCGTCATCGTCGCCGTCGGGGCGAGCTACGGCAAGATGCTCCCAAAATTTGAAAATAATCCGCATGTTGAAATTGCCGTCGATTTTTTAAAGAGGGTTAAAGACAGCAAAGGGCAAGTTGATTTACCGAATAATATCCTCGTCATCGGCGGAGGAGATGTCGCGATGGATGTTAATGTGACGCTCAAATTATTAGGCGTTAAAAACATCAGCGATGTGGTCTATGAGGAGTTTTGCGAATTCCGGGCATCGAAAAAAGAACTACGCGATGCCCAGGCCCTCGGCGTATCGATTATCGACGGCTATGTGCCAGTCGATGTCGATGGTAAAACCGTCACCTTTAAACATCGCACGATTCCTGGCGAAGTAAAAATAACCGCCGATAAAATTATTCTGGCGGTCGGCCAGTATCCCAACGTCTGCGGCCTCGAGGGCATTCGCATTGTAAATGGCGAGTCGGACATCAAAGGCTATGTCACCACCGATCCAAAAGTATTTGTCGCCGGCGATATCGCTCACCTCGATAAAACGGTTGTGGCGGCGGTGCGGACCGGCAAGGATGTCGCCTCGCTGATTCACAGCCGCATCGGAGGAAGATAAGATGATTAAGAAAGATTTGTCGATTAACTTTTTAGGCGTTCGTTTTCCCAATCCTTTTTGCCTTTCCTCTTCGCCTGTCGGAAATTGCTACGATATGTGTAAAAAAGCCTATGGCGCGGGATGGGGTGGCGTCGTCTTTAAAACGATGGGCTACTACAATTTCGTCGTTGACGAAGTATCGCCGCGCTTTGACAAGTTAAACAAAGAAAATACGCCGTTTGTCGGCTTCAAGAATATGGAGCAGATTGCCGAGCATCCCCTCGATGAGAATCTGGCCGATATCCGCCGCCTCAAAAAAGAATTTCCCTATCAGGTTTTAATCGCCTCAATCATGGGCTCGAACGACAAAGAATGGGAGGAGCTCGCACGCCTTGCTGAAGAGGCGGGAGCGGATATGTTGGAGATGAATCTTTCCTGCCCGCAGATGACCTCACACGCGATGGGAAGCGATGTCGGAACGAATCCCGATTTATGCCGTCGCTACTGCCAGGCCGTCAAGCGCGGAAGCAAACTCCCCGTCCTCGCCAAAATGACGCCGAACATCACCGATATGATTCCGGTCGCCATCGCCTGTCTCGAGGGCGGCGCCGATGGCATCGCCGCAATCAATACCGTAAAATCAATATGTAATATTGACCTCGATAGGAAAGTCGGGATGCCGATTATTAACGGCAAATCGTCAATCTCCGGCTATTCAGGTAAAGCCGTCAAGCCGATCGCCCTGCGTTTTATTCAGCAGATGCGAGCTGATGAGCGGCTGAAAAATGTCGCCATTTCCGGCATCGGCGGCATCGAGACGTGGGAAGATGCGGTGGAGTTTATCCTCGTCGGTTCCTCAACCCTGCAGATCACGACGGCAATCATGCAATATGGCTACCGCATCATCGATGATTTGCGAAACGGACTCATGCATTATATGGATGAGCAGGGCGTCGATCATCTCAGCGATTTAGTCGGATTGGCCAACGATAATCTCATTCCCGCTGAAGAACTCGACCGCGATTACAAGATCTATCCGGAGATAAATGTCGATGAATGCATTAAATGTGGGCGCTGCTACATATCCTGCTATGATGGCGCTCATCAGGCGATCGAATGGGATGCCGATAAGCGCCTGCCATCCGTCAACAAGGAGAAATGCGTCGGCTGTTTGCTGTGCTACCACGTCTGTCCTTCCGGGGCCATCAAAATGGGCGAAATCGCCTTCAAACCCGGCCGCCAAGGTCAGCGCAAGGCCGAAGACATCATTCACTAGAGACGACCAGGGGTGGAAACACTCCTTTTTCTTTATAAGAAATGTAAGCCCATACAATTTTTAGCGTCCAAGTTTATATTGAAAAATATAAGATACTTACATATTATATTAAAGGTGCATTTATGCGTCATTTTATGACCTACGGAGGATAATAATGGCAGTCATTCAAGAACACGCCAAGAAAAGGATTAAAGAGATCGTCGCCTCTCACAAAGACGAACCGACCCCTTTGCTCGTTGTCTTGTCGCAAATCCAGCAAGAATTTGGTTACATCCCTCTCGAAGTTCAGGAAGTCGTTTCGGAAGAAATGAACATTCCGGTCGCCGAGATTTACGGTGTAGTCACTTTTTATTCGTTTTTCTCGCTCAAACCTAAAGGCAAATACATTATCGGCGTCTGCCTCGGAACTGCCTGCTATGTCAAAGGCAGTCAAAACATTATCGATAAGTTTTGCGAATTGTTGAAGATCAGACCTGGCGAAACGACTCCGGATGGTTTATTTACGGTTGATGCTCTGCGTTGCATCGGCGCCTGTGCGATTGCTCCGGCCGTCACGATCAACGGTAAAGTATATGCGAATTTGACGGTCGATCGCGTCGAAAAAATCATCAAAGAATATGAAGGAGGGGCCAACTGATGAGAATTAATACTCCTCAAGAATTAGCCAGCAAAATCCGTGCCTGCGAAAAGTGTTTAGCTCAGAAATTTAGCGGCGAAACAGGCACGAAAGCTTTACTTGTCTGCGGCGGTCTAGGTTGCATTTCGACGGGCGCCGGCGACATTATCAGCTTACTTAAAACGAAAATCAAAGATCGCGGTCTCGAAGACAAAGTCAGCGTCGATTCCGTCGGCTGTTTCGGCTTCTGTTCACAAGGACCATTCATTCGCGTCTATCCCGGCGAAACCCTTTATCGCATGGTGAAACCCGAAGATGTCGATCGCATCATCGAAGAAGATGTCATCGGCGGAAAAATCATCGAAGACCTAATTTACATCGATCCCCAAACTAATCAACCCGCTCGGACTGAGAAGGATATCGATTTCTTTAAGAAGCAAATCAAAATAGCTTTGTACGGAAGCGGCATCATCAATCCAGAAAGCCTTGATGAAGCCTTGGGTTATGGCTCGTTCAGAGCTTTTCATCAAGTCATCACGACGATGAAGAGCCAGGAAGTTATTGACGAAATTCTTAAATCCGGCCTGCGCGGCCGTGGCGGCGGTGGCTTCCCGACCGGTCGGAAGTGGCAGTTTGCTCTCGATCAAAAATCGGATGTCAAATATGTCGTCTGCAACGGCGACGAAGGCGATCCGGGCGCATTTATGGATCGTTCGATTCTTGAGGGTAATCCCTTCGCCGTGATTGAAGGCATGATGATCGCCGGTTATGCGATTCAGGCGACGGCCGGCTATTTCTATGTCCGCGCCGAATATCCTTTAGCGGTGTCAAGATTAAAAACAGCCATCGCCCTCTTAGAGGAAGCTGGCTTGATTGGCGATAATATTTTAAATACCGGATTCAATTTCCGTGTTTATGTAAGATTAGGCGCCGGCGCCTTTGTCTGCGGTGAAGAAACGGCTCTTCTGAATTCGATCGAAGGTCAGCGCGGCCAGCCTCGCCCCCGCCCGCCTTTCCCGGCCGTTAAGGGCTTGTGGCAAAAACCGACGATTGTCAACAATGTTGAAACTTTGGCCGTCGTCCCGTTTGTCATTCGTAACGGCGCGGATGAATTTGCCAAACTCGGCACTGAAAAATCCAAAGGCACAAAAGTCTTTGCCCTCGGCGGCAAGGTCAATAATGTCGGCTTAGTCGAAGTCCCGATGGGCACGACGCTGCGCGAACTCATCTATGAGATCGGCGGCGGCATTCCTCACGGCAAGAAATTTAAGGCGATTCAGACCGGCGGTCCTTCCGGCGGCTGTTTAACCGAAAAAGATTTAGATACACCGATCGACTATGATACCTTGATCGCCCGCGGCTCGATGATGGGTTCCGGCGGCGCGATTGTCATGGACGAAGATAACTGTATGGTTGATGTCGCCAAGTTCTACATGGAATTTATCTGCGATGAATCGTGCGGAAAGTGCACGCCGTGCCGTATCGGCACCAAGCGTATGCTTGAATACCTGGAAAAAATCACCGAAGGCCGCGCCTCGCTTGAAGATCTCGATGAACTGACCGAATTGGCTCATGCCGTCAAGGAAAATTCTTTGTGCGGTCTAGGTCAGACGGCGGCCAATCCCGTCCTTTCGACGATGGCCAACTTCCGCGATGAGTATCTCGCTCATGTCGTCGACAAAAAATGTCCGGCCCATGTCTGCAAGAAATTAATGGAATATTATATCATCCCCGAAAAATGTAAAAAGTGCGGTAAGTGCGCACGGGTTTGTCCGGTGCAATGCATCAGTGGTACCTTGGGCAAGACTCCATTCCTTATCGACCCCTTAAAGTGTATTAAATGCGGCATGTGCTATTCGGTCTGCCCGTTTGATTCCATCATCAAGCGCTAAAGGAGAAATAGTCATGGCAAAATTAGTAAATATCAAAATTGAGGGCAAATCCTTTCAAGTCGAAGAAGGCTTGACGATTTTAAAAGCCGCCAAAAAGTGCGGTTTCGATATCCCCTCACTTTGTGCCTTCAATGATGGCAAGTGTTCTCTGGCGAGCTGCCGCGTCTGCCTCGTCGAAGTTAAAGGCGCCCGCGGTTTAGTCGCTTCGTGCGCTTATCCGGTCAACGAAGGGATGGAAATCAGCATCTCCTCTCCCCGCGCCGCCAAAGCGCGCCGTTCATCGGTCGAACTGCTTTTGAGCAACCACAGCAAGAATTGCCAGCAGTGCTCCAAAAACGGTCAATGTGAACTACTCCATGTCGCCACCGTTACCGGTGCTCGCGATAATGCCTATACCGGCGAACTAACGAGAACAACCTTAGATCGCCTCGCTCCGGGCATCGTCCGCGACACATCCAAATGCGTCATTTGCGGCCGCTGCATCGTCCGTTGTAAAGAAGCGCAGGGCATCGGTATTCTCGGCCAGGAATTCCGCGGTTTCAAAACCATCGTTTCTCCGGCTGATAACCGCAGTTTCATGCACTCACCATGCATTCAATGCGGTCAGTGTATCAATGTTTGCCCGACCGGAGCCCTGTCAGAAAACAGCGAAATTAATGCCGTCGACAAAGCTTTTACGACACACAAATACGTCATCGTCCAAACCGCTCCGGCTGTCAGAGCCGCTATCGCCGAAGAATTCGGCGAAAAAATCGGCACGCCCGGAACCGGCAAGATGGTCGCCGCCTTGCATCGCCTCGGCTTTTACCGCGTCTTTGATGTAAACTTCTCGGCTGACCTAACAATTATCGAAGAAGCCACTGAATTACTCATTAGGATGAAAACGGGCGGCAAACTTCCCCAAATCACTTCCTGTTCACCGGGCTGGATTAACTACATGAAATACTTCTATCCGGATATCATCCCTCACATCTCGACATGCAAATCGCCGCACGAGATGGGCGGGGCTATCATCAAATCGTATTTTGCCGAAACTCACGGACTTGATCCTAAGGATATCTTCGTCGTTTCAATCATGCCTTGCACAGCAAAGAAATATGAGAAGACGAGACCGCAAAACGCCGCCGTGCAAAACCTGCCGGATGTCGATGCTGTCTTGACCACTCGTGAATTGGCAAAGATTATCAAACGAGCCGGCATTAACTGGCAGAAATTACCAGAAGAGCAATTCGACGATGATTTAATCGGCGAATACAGCGGCGCCGGCGTCATCTTTGGCGTCACGGGCGGCGTCATGGAAGCTGCCCTGAGAACCGCCTATCACGAATTGACCGGTAAAGAAGCCGATATCGTGGCTTTTAGTGAAGTCCGCGGACTGGAAAATATTAAAGAAGCCGAGATCGATATCAACGGCACAAAAGTGCGCGTGGCGGTCAGTCATGGCATGAAGAACGCCAAACCGCTTCTCGACCAGATTCGCAACGGAACTTCGCCATACCATTTTATTGAAATTATGGGTTGCCCGGGCGGATGTATCAATGGTGGCGGACAGCCATTCGTCAAGCCAGTATTTCTGCCCAATGAAGATGATAACATTCTTGAGACATACATGAAGAAGCGAGCCAGCGTCCTCTATAGCGAAGACGAAAAACAAGTCGTTCGTCAATCGCACAATAACAAGGATATTCTCCGTCTCTACAAGAACTATCTCGGCGAACCTTGCGGACACAAAGCTCACCATCTCCTGCACACCTCATACGTGGCTGACAGAGTGCGCTTCCCGGGGAAATAAAAGATTGCAAATCGAGGCCGAAAATCACATATTCGGCCTCTTTTTATAAAAATAGTATGTATAAAGCTCTCCTTTTTGATCTCGACGGAACGATTCTTCATTCCATCAGCGACATTACCACAGCCCTAAATGTTTCCCTAAAAACTTGCGGCTACAATTTTTCTTATGACGATGACGGAACCAAGAAGCTGATTGGAATGGGGGCCCGGAACATCATCGCCCGCGTCTTTCAAAATCGGCCTCATACCGAGGAAGATTTTAATCAACTTCTCAAAGTTTTTTCGCATAATTACAAGATTCACCAGGGCCGGCAAGCGACACCTTATGAGGGTGCGATTGTTCTTCTTCGGGAGCTAAAAAATGCCGGCGTTAAATTATTCGTCGCCAGCAACAAACCCGACCACCTTGCCAAAGCGATTGTCGCTCGGTTTTTCGGCGAGGATATCTTTGACGCTGTCTATGGTCACGAAGAGGGCAAACCAGAAAAACCCGATCCTTATCTTGTCAATCATCTTCTGACAACTTATCATATCGCACCCAATGAAGCCCTCTTCATCGGCGACAGCGATGTCGATGTTGCGACCGGACATAACTCGAATCTTGATGTCTGCCTCGTCACCTGGGGCTATGGCGATTACTCGAATAAACTCTTCAAAGAAGCCACTTTTGTCGCTCAAAGTATTTCCGATTTAAAAAAGATTGTCTTTGCATAAGGCAAGTGTTATTATTTCGCCAACCATAAACAAAAGTATTTTTTGTTTGTGCTATAATAATTTTTTAGAGTGTGAATATGGAAGTCAGAATTTTTAATTCATTAACTGATCGCATTGAAACTTTCGTGCCCTTAAAACCACGCGAGGTTTCCATTTATGTTTGCGGTCCGACCGTCTACAGCGACCCCCATATCGGAAATCTCAGACCGGTCGTCGTCTTTGATGTTCTTCGGCGCATGTTTATTTCCCTTGGCTACAAAGTCACTTTTGTCAGCAATTTCACGGACGTGGACGATAAAATTATTAACCGCGCCATCAGCGAAAAAAAGAGCGAAGAGGAAATCTCAAACCATTATATACAAGCTTTTCGAAACGTCGCGGAAGCCGTTCACTCCCTAGCTCCCGATATCGCTCCGCGCGTGACCGAATACATTCCGGATATCATCCGTTACATCGAAGTACTGATTGACAAAAAAGCTGCATACGCCGTCGATGGCGATGTCTATTTCCGCGTCTCATCGATTGCCAATTATGGAGAACTGAGCAACATTAATATCGACGATTTGATAAGCGGCGCCAGAATCGAAGAGAACAGCAAGAAGGAATCGCCTCTTGATTTTGTCTTATGGAAAAAAACGACCATCGGCATCAATTGGGAATCGCGCTGGTCCAGGGGCCGACCCGGCTGGCACACCGAATGCTGCGTGATGATCAATTCCCTCTTTCCTGATGGCAAAATCGATATTCATGGCGGTGGTTTTGATCTCAAATTTCCGCATCACGAAAACGAAATCGCTCAAAGCAAAGCACATAATAATAACTCGATTGCCAACTACTGGATGCACAACGGATTTATCAATTTTGGCGAAGATAAGATGTCAAAATCTCTCGGCAATGTTATCCTTGCAAAAGACATTATCGAAAAGTATAACGGCAACCTGATTCGCCTCGTTCTTTTGGGCACATATTATCGTTCCCCTCTCACATTTACCTTTGAAGTTATGGAAACGGCAAAAATTGAGTTGGAAAAAATTGAAAATTCATATCGTCAATTAGCTGTCTCTTTGCAACTGGCCAATTTCGATTTGAGTGAGGAACAAGAGACTGATATTCCGCAATTCATGGAGCATCTCGCCAACGACTTAAATACGCCAAATGCAATAACTGAGTTATTTGCTATAATAAAGAAAGCCAATGGCGCTCTAAGGCAAAGACCGCTTGATTATTTGGCGCTTCGGAAACTGTTTTCAAGTATCGGCGCCAT